>ERZ773359.1-NODE-1-length-264726-cov-21.502035_pt1 | contig 264726 bp, 224 predicted proteins | sample MGYA00374955_ERZ773359 | MGnify/ENA primary metagenome ERZ773359 (study PRJEB29098, sample SAMN04486028) | biogas fermenter metagenome | study: EMG produced TPA metagenomics assembly of the Biogas fermentation microbial communities from Germany - Plant 4 DNA1... | reverse complement strand
CCACGTCCCCCGTGTGGGGGACGACGCTATCCTTTAGCCAAACAAAATCGGACGCGTATGATTTCAACCCACGTCCCCCGTGTGGTGCGCAAATGCAAGCGACGACAGCGTCTTTCCCCCACCGGTCGGGACGGTGAGTCTGTATATTCCCCGCTCACCCTCCGCCGCCGCGCGGCAAGCGGCGAGAATTTCGGCGCGTTTTTGGTTTATCGGGCCGGCGGCACCGGCAAATTTCGACCGCATGTGCGCGTCAAACCGCGCTTTGAGCGTCGGAATATCCTCCCCACTTATGCGGCTGATCTTGCCGTCCGACATAAAATGCTCGGTATCGAGGAAATCCGCGTCCACGAGCGCCGAAAACAACATGCGCCCGAGAAACTGCAGGCTGTAATTATTTTTGAACTCCTTCGGCAGCGCCGCTTGAGTGCCTATCGGCCCAAGCTCACTTTCATAAGCGCCGAAATCAAATACCATCTTTTCCCGGCGGTTGTACTTGCCGAAAAAAGTACCGCTGTCTTCAGGCGAATTACGCGAGCCGGTGTCTGGAAGCCCGCTGTGATGTCCCGCTATCGCATGGGCGAGCATTATATATACAGGGTCGCGTGTCTCAAATCCTTTTTTGGCAAGCAGGTATGCGCCGGCAGACGAGTGCTCGTACTGAATGCCGCTGCCGTCCAGCCGCGCCTGAAACGTGCTTGTGTATTTTCCGTCGTCGTGATGCAGTCCAATTGTCCTGCCGTACTCTGAAAACCCGAAAGCGCCGGCAAATTGCCCTGCACGCTCCGCTACGCCCATCGCGTGCTCTTTCATGCTTTGTTTTCTGCCGTCTTCAGACTTGCGAGCGTAATATGTCATTTTGCATCACCAACACCCTCTTTACAAATTTTAATTTATACATGATGATACCAACGATGTACATACATGTCAATAGTTGTCAGGGTCCGAAATGTTTTGTAAAATAAAGGGCTGCTTTCGCAGCCTTCAAAATTTTGATATGCGGGTTTTTCAAGCAGTGAGCATATTGCTCCTGCCTTTTCAAGGCAACCGTAGTAGATATTCACTCAACGACAAGTCGCAGGCAAGCGTAAACGCATTGCCGACGTTGTCATAAATAATGTCTTTCATCTGCGCTGCGCGTGTAATTGATTTTGAACGCGGTCTGATAATACGCCGGAAACACTGAAAAGCCGCAAACCGGTTGTTTCTCGGTTTGCGGCCTATAATTTCACTTTATCATTCCCATTCAATTGTTGCCGGCGGCTTGCCGGTGATGTCGAACACGACGCGGCTGATTCCCCTCACCTCGTTTACGATACGTGATGCGGTGCGCGCAAGCGTGGCGTGCGGGATGCGCGTATAGTCACAGGTCATAAAATCGGTAGTTGTAACCGCGCGCAGAGCAAGCACATACGCATAAGTGCGCCCGTCCCCCATAACGCCTACCGAACGGGTGTTGGTAAGCACCGCGAAATACTGGTCGGGCTTCTTTTTCAACTTGTCGAACTCGGTGCGGCATATATAGTCGGCCTCGCGCAAAATATCGAGTTTTTCGCGCGTCACCTCGCCGATTATGCGGATTGCAAGCCCCGGGCCGGGGAATGGCTGGCGCTCGACAAACGCATCGGGCAAACCGAGCCTGCGGCCCAGCTCGCGTACCTCGTCTTTAAACAGCCCTCTCAGCGGCTCTATGATGCCCTCGAATCCTATCTCCTCGGGCAGGCCGCCGACATTGTGGTGGCTTTTTATTTTCGCCGATTTGCCGACGCCCGACTCGACAACGTCCGAGTAAATTGTGCCCTGCGCAAGGAAGTGTATCTCGCCAAGTCGTTTCGCCTCTTCCTCGAACACCGCCACAAACTCCGCGCCGATTAGCTTGCGCTTCTGTTCAGGGTCGGTCACGCCTGCAAGCTTTGCAAGGAAGCGGTCGGCGGCGTCAACGCGTATAAAGTGCAGATCACGGCCGGAAAACGCGGCCTCGACCTCGTCAGACTCGTTTTTGCGCATGAAACCGTGGTCAACGAAAATGCAGGTGAGCTGGCCGGGCACCGCTCGCGACAAAAGCGCCGCGCAGACCGACGAGTCCACTCCGCCCGACAGCGCGAGCAGCACACGCTTGTCCCCAACCCGCTCGCGAATCTCGGAAACTGACTGCTCTATATAGTCGTCGATGCTGTAGTCGCCCGTCGCGCCGCAGACATCGAAAAGGAAATTGCGCAAAATCTCCTGACCTTCGTCGGTGTTTTTGACCTCGGGATGAAACTGCAGCGCATAGAGCTTTCTCTCCACGTTTCCACAAGCCGCAATAGGGCAGGTTTTGGTCTTGCCGAAGCATTCAAATCCCTCCGGCAGGGTTTTCACACGGTCGTGATGGCTCATTAGCACCATCGGTCGGGTATCTATACCCCTAAACAGCACACAATTTTCGTCAAGCTCCGCCTTGACGCGCCCATATTCGCCCTGCTCGCCGCGGGTGACCTCGCCGCCCAGCATGTGACACATGAGCTGCATACCGAAACAAATGCCGAGCACCGGTATGCCCAGCTCAAACAGCCTCGGGTCGGCTGTCAGTGCGTCATCTTCATCGACGCTGCTCGGCCCACCCGTCATTATTATGCCAATGGGGCGGGACGCTGTAATTTCGTCAAGTGTTGCGTTGCCCGGCAAAATTTCGGAATATACGCCGAGCTTGCGTATGCTCTGTGCGATAAGTTCTTTATACTGCCCGCCGAAATCGAGCACCACTACGGTTTGCTTGTGACCTGTCATAAGTTTCTCCCTAAAACCAAATTAAACCCGCTTTGCCGAAGCGGGGAGCGAAATAACTTTAAAATCCGGAGCGGTGGTCGGGCACGTCAACATACCCTATCCACCGCGATTTTACAAAAAAGCATAAATGAATGGGCATGGGCAGCCCCAATTCTGTCCGCAATTGTCTTTTGATTAAAGCTCTATTATCGCGTCGCGCTCGGCGCCGACCGAAATGTATTTAATAGGACACTCGACGGCGCGCTCGATAAAATCCACATACTCACGCGCCTCGGCCGGCAGCTCGGACAGCTTGCGACATCCCGATATATCGGTTTTAAAACCTTTGAAATATCTGAAAACCGGCTTTGCTCTCACCAGTCTGTCGCCGGCCGGAAACTCGTCCGTTATCTCGCCGTCGATGTTATATGCGACGCAGACCGGAATCTCGTCCATGTATGAGAGCACGTCAAGTTTTGTCAGCGCAAGCTCGCCGGCGCCTTGGACTTTTACACCGTATTTCGAGGCAGGCACGTCAAATGCGCCGACCCTGCGCGGACGTCCGGTAGCCGCACCATACTCGCCGCCTGCCTTGCGGAGCGTCTCCGCCTCCGCACCGAACAACTCGGCAGTAAACGGGCCGCCGCCCACACAGGTAGAGTAGGCTTTCATGATGCCTATGACCTTGTCCGGCCTTAAAGCCGGCACACCGGCGCCGATTGGCGCATAGGCGGCGATGTTGTTCGACGACGATGTGTAGGGATAGATACCGAAGTCGATGTCGCGCAGCGCGCCAAGCTGCGCCTCAAACAGTATGTCGCGCCCGCCCTTTGCCGACTCGTACAGATATTTGCCCGTATCGCAAATAAACGGCAGCAGCGGATTTCCCCAGCGCTCGAGCCATTCCATCGTCTCGTCGACCGAGACAGGCTCGGCTTTGTATGCACCCGCAACAGTAAGGTTCTTCCATTCAAGCAGCGCCGTAATCTTGTCGCGCAGCGTACCGGGCGAAAGGAGGTCGCCCATGCGGATGCCCTTTTTCATATATTTGTCGGAATAGACGGGGGCTATACCCCGCCTTGTCGAGCCGTACTGCCTTTCGGCGAGCCGCTCTTCCTCGAGGATATCAAGCAGCCTGTGGAAGGGAAAGCAGATTGTTGCTCTGTCGCTGATTTTGAGATTGTCCGGCGCGATTTTGATGCCCGCCGAAGCCAGCCTTTCCATCTCCTCGCCGAGGTGCTGGATGTCAATCACCATGCCGCCCCCCATGACATTCACAGTTTCCTCCCGCAGAATGCCCGAGGGCAGCAGATTCAGTATAAACTTGCCCTTTTCGTTTATGACAGTATGACCGGCGTTGTTGCCTCCCTGATAGCGGACTATAATATCATAGCGGCTGCCGAGCAGGTCGACCATGCGGCCCTTTCCTTCATCGCCCCAGTTAATGCCGACAATTGCGCAAAGCATTAATTTTCCCTCGCAATACTAAAAGGCTGAAAACAAGCTAAACCCTGACTTCGGTTTCCGCTTCGGGCAGGTCGTACTCCGATAGTTTTGCTCGAATCTTTTTCACATATTCCTCGGTCTGCTCGCGCGCAAAGCCCGTGTATTTTTCGGGGTCAAGCAGCTCTGAAAGCTCGCTTTCGGTGAGCCCGAACCGGCTGTCGGCTGCGATACGTGCGATAAGGTCATTCGGTGTACCCTCGGCTTTTGCGGCTCGACCGGCCGCGACCGCATGCTCGCGGATAGCCTCGTGCAGCATCTGCCGGTCGCCGCCCTTTTTGACGCAGTACATCAGGATGTTTTCGGTTGCGATAAACGGCAACTCTTCATTGAGATGGCGCTCTATCATTTTAGGATAGACCGTCAGGCCCGAAATTACACTCTTGTAAAGACCCAGTATTGCGTCGACCGCGAGAAAAGCCTCGGGAATGCTGATGCGCTTGTTTGCCGAGTCGTCGAGCGTGCGCTCAAACCACTGTGACGACGCTGTCATCGCGGGGTTAAGCGCGTTTACAATCACATAGCGCGAAAGTGACGCTATGCGCTCGCTGCGCATTGGATTGCGTTTGTATGCCATCGCCGACGAGCCGACCTGCTTTTCTTCAAAAGGCTCGTCGACTTCTTTAAGATGCGACAGCAGTCTTATATCGCTCGAGAACTTATATGCGCTCTGGGCTATGCCGGACAGCACAGTCATTACCATGTAGTCGACTTTGCGCGGATAGGTCTGACCGCTGACGTCGTATACTCCGTCAAAGCCCATTTTCTCGGCTATCTTGCGGTCAAGCTCGCAGACTTTTTCAATGTCGCCGCCAAACAGCTCGCGAAAGCTGGCTGCCGTACCCGTCGCGCCGCGGCAGCCGAGCAATTTTAGGCTCTTTACGGCACGGTCAGCCTCCTCAAGGTCAAATGCAAGGTCCTGCAGCCACAGTGCCGCGCGTTTGCCCACCGTTGTGGGCTGGGCAGGCTGGAAATGCGTGAAGGCAAGCGTCGGCAGCCCCTTGTATTTTTCGGCAAAATCGCAAAGCGAGCGCATCACCGAAACAAGAAGCGCACGCACGCGGTTCAGCGCATCGCGCATTATGATTATATCGGTGTTGTCTCCCACAAAGCAGGAAGTCGCGCCAAGGTGTATGATAGGCTTTGCTTTCGGGCACTGCACGCCATAGGCATAGATATGCGCCATCACGTCATGGCGCACCTCGCGCTCGCGCGCCTCGGCGACGTCGTAGTTTATATCGTATATATGAGCTTTAAGCTCGTCAATCTGCTCCTGTGTAATGTCAAGCCCCAGCTCTTTCTCGCTTTCTGCAAGCGCGACCCACAGCTTGCGCCAAGTCGAAAACTTTATATCCTGCGAGAAAAGGCGCTGCATCTCCCGGCTCGCATAGCGCTCCGAAAGCGGACTGACGTAACTTGAATATTTGTCATGCAAGGACACTTTGCAACCTCCGCAAAACCTCGCGATATGCGCCAAGCATATCGCCCATATCTCGGCGGAAACGGTCTTTGTCAAGTTTGCTGTTTGTTTCCGCATCCCACAGCCGGCATGAATCGGGGGATATTTCGTCGCATAATATTATGCCGTCTCCCGAGCGCCCGAATTCAAGCTTGTAGTCGACGAGCTTAATCCCGCATTTTGCAAACAGCTCGCAAAGCAGCTCGTTTACGCGCAGGGCTACCGAACGCATATAGTCAAGCTCGTCCTGCGTCGCAAGCCCGAGCGCGGTTATCTGGCTGTCGTTTATCATCGGGTCGCCCAGCTCGTCGCTTTTCAGCGAAAACTCGGTTGTGGTATTACGCAGCGGCGTGCCCTCCTCGACACCGTACTTTTTTGAAAAGCTGCCGGCAGCGATATTGCGTACTATGACCTCGACCGGCACGATCTCGACACGCTTTACCTCAATTGTAGTCGGGTCGATTACGCGGACAAGATGGGTTTTAACGCCGTTTTTCTCAAGATAGTCATAAATGAGGTTGGAGATGGCGCAGTTTAGCTCGCCTTTCCCTTCAAACTCCTCTTTTTTAAGACCGTTGAGTGCCGTGGCGGTGTTTTTGAACTTGATTATATAGGTGTCGGGCGAGCCGCTCTCGTACACCTGTTTAGATTTGCCCTCGTAGAGCAGATTCATGCTGTGATTGCCCCCGTCATTTACAGATATAAGATAATTTTTAACATCTTTACCTTGTTATTATACCACTGCGCGCGCGACTTTGTCAACGCAGCAAGAAATACAAACCTTTGCGCCGAAAACGGCCGAAAAATAACAAGGCAAACGGAAACCGCCGCTTCCGTTTGCCCTTTTTTATGTTTTATGCCTTTTCAAGCGCCTGTGCAATGTCTGCGATGATGTCCTCCACATTTTCAATGCCCACCGACAATCGGATGAGATCGGGACCCACACCGGCTGCGACGAGCTGCTCGTCGGTAAGCTGCCTGTGGGTCGAGCTTGCCGGATGCAGCACGCAGGTATACGAGTCGGCGACATGCGTTTCGATCGAGGCGAGCTTAAGGCCTTCCATAAACCTTGTAGCCGCCTCGCGGCCGCCGCGCACTCCGAACGCCATAACGCCCGAGGTTCCTGTCGGCATATACTTTTTCGCAAGCGTGTAATATTTGCTGCTCTCAAGTCCGGGATAGTTTATCCACGAGACCTTTTTGTGGCCCTCGAGGAATCTCGCGACGGCGAGCGCGTTCTCGCAATGGCGTGGCACGCGCACATGCAGCGATTCAAGCCCGAGGTTGAGATAAAACGCGTTCTGCGGCGACGGGATGGAGCCGAGGTCGCGCATGAGCTGGGCGACCGCTTTGGTTATAAAAGCCGCTTTGCCGAATTCCTTTGTATAGCTAACGCCGTGATAGGACGGGTCGGGCTCGACAAGGCAGGCGAATTTATCGCCCTGCGCCTCCCAGTCAAAGTTGCCGCTGTCGACAATAGCGCCGCCGACCGCGACCGCATGCCCGTCCATGTATTTGGTGGTCGAGTGGGTGACAATATCGGCGCCCCATTCGATGGGCCGGCAGTTTATGGGCGTCGGGAAAGTGTTGTCGATTATAAGCGGCACGCCCTGCGCATGGGCGATACGCGCAAACTTTTCAATATCGAGCACGACAAGAGAGGGGTTCGAGAGGCTCTCGGCAAACACAGCTTTGGTGTTGGGCTTAAAAGCCGCCGCTATCTCCTCCTCCGAGGCGTCGGGATCGACGAATGTGATGTCTATACCCATTCGGCGCATCGTTACATTGAGCAGGTTGTACGTACCGCCGTAGATTGCAGTGGCTGACACTATGTGGTCACCTGCGCATGCGATATTGAACAGCGCAAAAAAGTTCGCGGCCTGTCCGGACGAGGTGAGCATGCCGGCACATCCGCCCTCAAGCGCCGCGATTTTTGCCGCGACCGCGTCGTTTGTGGGGTTTTGCAGGCGCGTGTATATATACCCCGGCGACTTGAGGTCGAATATCGCGCCCATCTGCTCGGAACTCGAGTATTTAAATGTAATAGACTGATATATAGGGAGCTGGCGCGGCTCGCCGTTTCCCGGCGTGTAGCCTGCATGCAGGCATTTTGTTTCAATTTTACTCATTTGCTCTCGCCTTTCAGTGCAGCCGGGCGGGTATTGCACCCGCCCCAGCTTGTTTTTTATTTCGGAGGGGCACCGAGGGCGCGATCTAAACATCTCGTCCGTTCCCCCGGGTTAAGGCGCAATCAAAATGCGCCGTCTGCCCCTGGAAACTTAGAATTTATAGCTGTCCTTCAGCGTCACTATGCGGTTGAATGTGTTGGGATGTTTGGTGTCGCGGCAGAAATAGCCCGTCCGGACGAACTGGAACTTGTCGCCCGGCTCACAGTCCGCCAGCGACGGTTCGACCTTGGCGTCGGCTATCTTGACGAGCGAGTCGGGATTTATATAATCTGTGAAATCCTTGCCTTCCGGAATATCTCCCACGTTCGGGACAGTGAAGAGCTTGTCGTAAAGCATAACATCGACCGACGCTGCGTGTTTTGTAGACAGCCAATGTATTGTGCCCCTCACTTTGCGCCCGTCGGCGGGCATGCCGTTGCCTGTCTCAAGGTCTGCGGATACGAGCACCTCGGCTATGCTGCCGTCAGGATTTCTTTTGATGTCTTCAAACTTGACTATATACGCACCCATCAGGCGCACCTCGCCGCCGGGCTTGAGACGATGGTACTTTGGCGGCGGGTTTTCTGAAAAGTCGTCGCGCTCGATATAAAGCTCGCGTGTAAACGGCAGCTCTCTTGTACCGGCGTCGGGGTCGCCCGGATTGTTCGGCAGGCTGAAATACTCGACCTTGTCCTCCGGATAGTTTATAACCGTCACTTTAATCGGGTCGAGCACCGCTATGCGGCGGGGCGCCGTGGCGTTTAGTTCCTCGCGGATACAGTGCTCGAGCAGCTCAATATCGACTATGCTGTTGGTTTTGGAAATTCCGGCGCGGCGTATAAACTCGAATATCGCCGACGGTGTATAGCCCCTGCGGCGCAGCGCGCACAGCGTCGGCATGCGCGGGTCGTCCCATCCGTCGACATGGCCTTCGAACACCAGCCTGCGCAGGTAGCGCTTGCTCATCACCGTATAGGTCATATTGAGCCGCGCAAACTCTATCTGACGTGGCTCCGGCCGGAAAACTCCTATGTTTTTTATCACCCAGTTGTAGAGAGGGCGGTTGTTTTCAAACTCGAGCGAGCAAAGCGAGTAGGTAATCCCCTCCATCGCGTCCTGAATGGGGTGGGCATAGTCATATAGCGGGTAAATGTGCCACTTTGTGCCCTGTCTGTAGTGAGGCGTGTTTTTGATGCGGTATATGGCGGGGTCGCGCAGGCAGAGATTGGGCGACGCCATGTCTATCTTGGCGCGCAGAGTGCGCGAACCCTCGGGGAACTCGCCGTTTTTCATGCGCTCGAACAGGTCGAGGTTTTCCTCAACCGAGCGGTTGCGCCACGGGCTTTCGCGGCCCGGCGTGGTGAGCGTGCCGCGATACTCGCTTATCTCCTCCGGCGAAAGGTCGCAAACATACGCAAGCCCTTTCTTTATAAGAAGCACCGCATATTCATAGCACTTGTCGAAATAGTCGGAGCCGTAATATACTCCCCCACCGTACTCCGATTCCTCGTCGGGGCAGGCGCCCAGCCAGCACAGGTCGCGGTAAATTGCCTCGACATATTCGGGGTCCTCTTTTTCGGGGTTGGTGTCGTCATAGCGAAGGTTGAACTTTCCGCCGTACTTTTTGGCGGTCATGTAGTTTATATAAATCGCCTTTGCGGAGCCAATGTGCAGGTATCCGTTCGGCTCCGGCGGAAAGCGCGTGTGAACATAGTCACGCCAGCCGTTTTCTTCTGAGGGGCCGGCGGCAAGTTCGGCGTCGATTATATCGTGTATAAAGTTGGAGGCAATCTCTTCCATAGCAAACTCATTTACTCCTGTTCACTTGTATACGTTTTAATTTCTGTCACGCGAAATGTCTCGGCAGTCCCCGCTTTTATGAGCCTGAAAAGCAGATAACCGACAAAGCCGCCGAGCGAGTTGAGTAAAACGTCGTCCACATCGGTCATGCGGGCGGGCTGCGTAAGCTGGCAAAGCTCGACCGCAGCCGAAAAACCGGCCGATAAAAGCACGGCTTTTTGCCATGATGCACCCCGCCACAGCAGCGACAATAGAAACCCGAACGGCACAAACAGCGCTATGTTACCGAGTATGTTTATCCATGCCGCCGCGGGCTTGCCCGCAAAACAGCCGTAAAACATATCGTATGCAAATCTAAACGGTATTAAATTTACGGTTTCGGTGAGCTGTTCGGATGCCGCCGGCGTGCCGAGCACCGTTACGGAGGCTATACCTCCGCAGTACATGATAAACAGCGAGGCGCCGATTTCATGTGCCCGCGTCGTGGTAAGATTCAGCTTTCTGTGCCGCAGCGACGCAAATCCCCGCACAAAAAGTGCAAGCGGCAAGGCCATAATCATCCCGCTGGCGACGGGGAGAATATACGCATTGATTATATACATATTTTAAGTTTTCGGGCTTCCCGCCCTTCAATCAAGCGACGAAACAAACTCCCGCACGCGTGCTATAACCCTTTCTTTGCCGAGCAGCTGCATTATATCGTATAAATCGGGGGAGTTCACCCTGCCGGTTACGGCAACGCGTAAAAACATCGCTATGTCGCCCACATGACCGCCATAGCTTTCGGGCGACTGCCTGTAGAGTTTGACTTCGGGTGCATAGCCCAGCTCCGAGGCAATAACTTTGAGCTTGTCAAACCAAACCGTCCGGTCGTCCGACTCGTCATAGCTCTCCATAAAGCGCTCGAGCGCTCGTCGGATGTCCGCAGTTTCAAACGAGCCTTCTATTTTTTCCTCGACGTTAAAGAACCGGTCATAGAAAAACGACAGATAAGGTTTTACATCCGACCATTTTGCAAAATCCTTGCGGGGCTTTTTGCCGCCGCGGCCGATGGCAAATATCGCTTTTGCATAATCCGGGTCGCGGGCAAGCTCCTCATAAAGCTCGCGGTCATGGTCGGCTGCCCAATCGGTGACCTCTTTGTAAACCTCGTCGGCTGTCATGCGGGATATTATCTCGCGTCCGATGTCGTTGAGCTTGTCGAAATCGAACAGACAACCAGACGGGCTGAGCTTCTTTATGCTGAACGGGAATTCCGTGTAGTGACTGTCCGGGTGTTTCATCCGCCACTCCTCGTAATTCGAGTTGAGCAGCGTCATCAGGTATTCAATTGTCACAATGACAGGATAACCGCTCCGGTAAAAATACTCAAGTCCGAACTCGGGGTCTTTGCGTTTGGACAGCTTGCGCTTTTTGCCCGTTTCCTCGTCGATTTTGAGCACCTGCGCGGTGTGAACGTATTTCGGCATCTTATGTCCGAGCGCACGGAACAGCTCGATGTGCAGGGGCAGGCTGGGCAGCCAGCTCTCGTCGCGCACGACGTGGGTGGTGCGCATCAGATGGTCGTCGACGGCATGCGCGAAATGGTAGTCGGGGATGCCGTTTGACTTCAATATGACGTGGTCGATAAAGTTCTCGGACACGTCGATTGTGCCCTTGACGAGGTCGGTGAATTTAAAGCTTTTGCCCTCAACGCCCTCGGATCGCAGGCGCAGCACAAACGGCGTGCCCTTCGCCAGCTCCGCTTTTATCTGCTCGATGTCGGCATCGCGCCATTTTGCCCATTTGCCGTAGTAGCCGGGAGTCAGCTTTTGCGCTGTTTGCTCCTCGCGTATGCGGTCAAGCTCCTCGTGTGTGCAAAAGCACGGATATGCCTTGCCCTCGCGCACAAGCTGCTTTGCGTATGTCTGGTATATTTCGCGGCGCTGCGACTGCCTGTAGGGGCCATAATCGCCTTTGTCGCCGTCTTTTGTGGCGCCCTCGTCGAAATGGATGCCGTATTTTGCGAGCATGTCGATTATAAGCTCCGTGCCGCCTTCGACCTCGCGTTTCGAGTCGGTATCCTCAATGCGGAGATAAAACACTCCGTCCGATTGATGCGCAAGTCGCTCGTCAATCAGCGCGCTGTATATGTTGCCCAGATGTATAAATCCCGTGGGCGACGGCGCAAATCGGGTCACTTTCGCCCCCTCGGGCAGATTGCGCGGAGGATAGCGCTTCTCCATGTCCTCCGGCAGGGTTTTTATGTGCGGATACAGCAGCTCCGCAAGTTCGAGATTTTTATCGTCAGCCATTTCAATCCTCCGGTTATTGTGCTTTGCGGAGTGACTTTCCGCATGTGAAAATTACCACTTTAAGTACATGTTTGCCTTGCGTTCGTGTGACAAGGTCGTGGACGGGCCGTGACCGGGATATACGCGCCAGTCGCCTTCAAGCCCGGATATTTTAGCAAGCGACCGTTTGAGCGTCGCAAAACCTCCGCCCGCAAGGTCATACCGGCCTATGCTCTCCCTGAAAAGCGTGTCGCCGGAGAGCATGATGTTTTTGCCCTCGCCGCGGATGAGATAGCACACCGAGCCGGGCGTATGCCCCGGAGTGTGCAGCACCTCTACCGTCGTGTCCCCAAGCGTTATTTTGTCGCCGTCCGACAGGACATGCTCCGGCGGGTCAAGCTGCTCGTCCCCCGTGCCGATAAACCTTGCCTGCGACAGCGCAGGGTCGGAAAGCATGTTTACGTCGCCCGCGTGGATATAAACCGGGGCACCCGCACGTCTGCGCAACTCTCCGAGCGCGCCGGTGTGGTCGGCATGTCCATGCGTGAGAAGTATCATCTTGCACGTCACGCCCAGGCGGCTCAGCTTTCCGTGAATATACGCGGCGTCATATCCGGGGTCGACGACCGCAGCGGTCTTTGTATTCTCGTCGATAATAAAATAACAGTTTGTCCCAAGCGGGCCAACCGGAAATATTTTGAGTTTCATAAGTCTTATTTTAACCGTTTTTATCCTTATAATGTACTATTATATCATGTGCCGGCTGCATTGTCTACAGCTTTATATCCAGGCAGTAAATTTTAATCGTATTTTATTGTCGAAACGTCTGCGGCGTGGTATAATTAGTGGTATAATTGATCGAAAACATTTCAAAAAAGGAGGCACTGTCGTGAAAAGCGACGGAAAAAGCGCCCCGCAAAAGCTCATATCTGTCCTGTCGCTGGTCACGGCGGCAACCGTTATCATCGGAATAACGCTTTTAAACGTATGGGGCGCCGGCGGCAACGAGCCGACCACATTTGTCGGCGACGAGCCGTGGTATGTCGAAAGCCAAAGCCGCTATAAATGGCAAAAGATTTTCGGGAAAATATATGTTCCGGTGACGATTTTCTATGAGCTGGGCTATGAAATTCGGACAAGCTCAAAATCGGTCACCATCGCGTCGCCGTCGGGCACAAAATATATTTCGTTTTCAACGGTGGACAATGAAAAGGCATACACACCCGAGCGCAAGGAGTTTTATCTGAAGTCATATTGGCTCGCGCATGCGGTGCTCGGCGTTCCGGTGTCGGAGGTGTGCGAGTATTTCGGTCTTACTTTTGAAATGTACCCGACGGGCACCAGAAACGAATCGGACGCAAAGGCAATTCGCATATCGGACGGCAGAAACAAATATTCTTTCACCGAGCTGCTGAAAATCTACAACCCTTCGCTTTTGCCGCCGTCCACCGTATCACCGCCCGAGACCACCCGCCCACCCGAGATGCCGGCGCGCGCCTATCTGATTTACCTTACATTCGAGGATGCGCCCAACCAGCACACCGAACAAATCCTCGATTTGCTTGACGAATACGGCTACAAGGCGACCTTTTTCCTAAACGGCGACGCGCTCGAGACCTATGCCGACACCGTGCAGCGCATCATAGCGTCCGGCCACTCAATCGGCCTTCACACCATGACGCGGGACAGCCGCCACTTTGCTCGCGATATATGGAACTTCATTGACGAATTGAGAGAGGAAAACGAGCTTCTCTACAGGCTTTTCAAGGTCACAAGCCGGCTTGTGAGGGCGCCCGACGGCTCGCGCACACGCTCGTTTGTGATAAGTCCGGAGGAAGGCGAGCTTATCGAAAGCCTCGGCTATGTAATCTGGGACTTCAATGTCGACACATACGACGGTTACGGATACTCTGTTCAGCGCGTTATAGACAACGCTATAACCGGCATAGTAAAGCACGAGGTGCCCGTATTGCGTTTTCACAGCAACACAACAACCGTAAGGGCGCTTCCCTCGGTGCTCGAGTATATAAAAAGCCACTCCAACCAGTTCTCGGTCGCGCCTATAACGCCGGCATCGAAAAGCGTTTCGTTTGTCGGATAAAAAGCAAAGCGAAAACCGCCCGGACAATGCGCTCCGGGCGGTTCTTTGTCTTTTCCTATGTAGTTTTCTGCTTGTGGCCTTGCGGCTTATAACGCTTATCCGACCACGAGCAGGCGCCCGAGCGCATTGTTTTCAATCGCATTGTTGACAGCAGGCAGAAGGCGCTCAAAAGCGCGGATGTTATAGTCTGTGTCGCCGCAATACAGCCTTGCCGCGCATTTGCGCAATATAGAGGCGCGCTCCTCGGGGCTAAACGACAACAGCAGCTTTTGAGCCACGTCGATGTCGTCGTCGGTAAGCGCAAGCGTACCGTGCTCTTTTTTAAGATAATCGGCAAAAAGCGCGTTCAGCAGCGCAAGCGTGTAGATGTTTACAATCGGCGCGTCGTAACTTTCGCCGAGCACATCACAAAAGCGCTTGTAGAGCGAGGCTATCGCAAGCTGCCCGAAATCAAGGCAGAATTTGTTTTCGCTGCATAGATTGATCAGGTAGCTTTTAAGATAGTGTATGCCGATTGCACCTACCACCGGCACCGCAAGCGGGTAATCGAGCATGGTGTCTTTATATCTTCTGTTGCGACGCTTGCGTTCGGGGGGAGGATTTAAGCGGTGTGGCGCAAATTTTATGTCATAGCCGCGCAGCAGCTCCGGTATCGCTGTATCGAGCGCATTGTTGTACTCATAGTTTGGCACGTTTACTCTCATCCGACGCGCCTTGACAAGCAGGCTGGTGGTTTCAAACACCAGCAGCTTCACCGACTGAAGTCCTTTAACATACAAAACATCGGGGGTTTTCGTGCGTATCTCTTCCAGCGCGGTGTAGTGGTTTCCGAGCGAAAGCAGATATGCGTCGATGTTATAGGTCAGCGCAAGCGCAAGCTCGCTTGCCGTTTCAGCCATGACAGAAGTGGACTCGCCCTGCGTATACATTGAAATCATTTCGCCGAGCTGTTTATACAGCCCGAACTGTAGGTTTTGGTATTCTTCGCCCGTCATCGCGCCGCAGCGCACGCCTTCTTCAGCAAGTGAGCTGAGATACGCGCTGTTTCTTATGTTCTTTGGGTTGAGTTCGGGCTGTTTTCTTTCAATCCCGTAATTCATTATATATCTCCCTCTGTTTCGGGATAGGAGTCGTAATTATTGCCGGGATCGAGTGTCATGTCCCCGCGCTCGTTTTTGATGTATCTCAGCAACGTTTCGAGGTCGCGTCCCGCTAGAAGTTCGGTCGAGCCGTGGCATGGGCCTTCAAACAGCTCGTACATTACATCTATCAGGTCGTTGTCGGAAATCTTGTCCCGCGACTCCGTCTTATAATAGTAAAAAATATCAAGTAGCTCACCGAGCGTCTGGGCATAGTTCTGCGAGTTGAGATATACCGAAGTGCAGAACTTGTCGATTATCTGCAAGATTGCGCCGGAGCCAAGCTCTATTCGCTCGTTATCCCGCAACGAACGATTCCGGACATCAACCAGCTCCCTTGCTTGGCGCTCGGTTAGCACCAGTCCGTATTCCGCAGTCTTTTCGTTGACAGCGAGCAGATCTTGCGTTATCGCGGCGTTCTCAAGTTGCCGGAGCTCGCCGCCGGCACCCATAAATATTGAAATCTGCGCAGACATCTTGCGCGCCCCCCTTCAAAAGGCTTTTGAAAACCGCGATTTTTTTGTGCAAAATGGAGTTGACAACACAGCGCTGCGGTGATATAATACAGAATATAAATGAAGTGGTCGGTCAAAATGCAAATTTCGACCGGTTTCTTCATTATATTTAAATTATACTGTATTATATCATATATATTTGAATAATTCAAGAACGACGGCCCTTTTTTGAAAAATTCCAAGCGGCGCGGGACATGTCCAAAGCGAATACTCCGCACAGAGAGCGGTCGCCGGTGCAGCGCACCGAAGCTGAAAGCGACGCCGAGCAATGCGAGGATACCACCCGCGTGTCACAACCGAATAATAATGAGTGAAAAGTACGGGTGGAACCGTGCGGAAACCAAACAAACAAAACCTGTTTCCTCACCCCGGGCAGTGCGCGCCAGCGCATACTGATCCGCGGTGAGTTTTTTTATACCCCTATTTTATAAGGAGGAGTCTGAGAATATGAAAACGGCGTATGAAATACTAAAAGAAAACGGACAAATCAGCCGTGCAGTGCTTGCGGCGTCGGTTAACGGCGAGCTTTGCGATCTTACGGCCGAAGTGCCCGACGGCGCGGAGGTGAAGCCGGTTACCTTCGAGGACGACGGAGGCAAAAAAGTATTCTGGCACACCTCCTCCCATGTGCTTGCCGCGGCAGTAAAGCGTCTTTATCCCGAGGTGAAGCTTACCATCGGCCCGGCAATAGACAACGGTTTTTACTATGACTTCGATGCCGGCGACATGTCGTTTACACCAGACATGCTCGAAAAAATCGAAGCCGAAATGAAAAAAATCATAAAAGAAAACCCCCTCGAGGAGCGCTTTGTGCTGCCCCGCGACGAGGCAATCAAGCTCATGGAGGAGCACGGCGAGCCGTATAAAGTGCTGCTTATAGAGCGTTTGCCGGAGGGCGAGGAGATTTCGTTCTATCGCCAGGGCGAGTTTATAGACCTTTGCTCCGGCCCGCATCTTTATTCGCCCGCTCCGATCAAGGCATTCAAGCTGATTCAGTGCACGGGCGCGTACTGGGAAGGCGACTCGAAAAACAAGATGCTCCAGCGCATATACGGCATATCCTTCCCCGAAAAGGCCATGCTCGAAGAGTACCTGCAAAAGCTTGAGGAGGCCAAAAAGCGCGACCACCGCAAAATAGGTCGGGAGATGGATCTGTTCGACATCTTCGAGGAAGGGCCCGGTTTCCCCTTCTTCTTCCCCAAGGGAATGGTTTTGCGCAACCTGCTTGAGGACTATTGGCGCCAGATTCACCGCGAGGCGGGCTATGAGGAGATAAAAACCCCGGTCATACTCAGCCGCAAGCTGTGGGAGACCTCCGGTCACTGGGATCATTACCGCGATAATATGTATACAACCGTCATTGACGAAAGCGAATTTGCCGTCAAGCCGATGAACTGTCCGGGCGGCCTGCTTGTTTACAAGCGCAAACTTCATTCCTATCGCGACCTGCCCCTCCGCTACGGCGAGCTGGGACTTGTCCACCGCCACGAGCTTTCGGGCACGCTTCACGGACTGATGCGCGTGCGCTGCTTCACTCAAGACGACGCGCACATCTTCATGACGCCCGAGCAAATCAAAGACGAGATAATCGGTGTATACAAGCTCATCGACAAAGTCTATTCGACTTTCGGGTTAAATTACACTGTCGAGCTTTCGACGCGCCCCGAAAACTCCATCGGTACCGACGAGGCCTGGGAGCAAGCGACCGACGGACTGAAAGGCGCGCTCGACGAGCTTGGCGTGCAGTACAAGATAAACGAAGGCGACGGAGCCTTCTACGGCCCGAAAATAGACTTCCACATCGAAGACAGCCTCGGACGCACCTGGCAGTGCGCCACTATCCAGCTCGACATGAACCTGCCGGAGCTGTTCGACCTCACCTATATCGGCCCCGACAACCAGCGCCATCGCCCGGTTATGATTCACCGCGTCGTATTCGGTGCACTCGAGCGCTTTATCGGTATTATCACCGAGCATTTCGCCGGCGCGTTCCCGCTGTGGCTTGCGCCTGTGCAGGTGAAGGTGCTCCCCATCGTCGACGCCTGCAACGAGTACTGTGATATAGTGGCAGCCGAGCTTGAAGCTGCGGGCATCCGCGTCGAAAAAGACTACAGGAGCGAAAAAATTGGCTTCAAGATTCGTGAGGCCCAGCTTGAGCGCGTGCCCTACATGCTTGTGGTCGGCGAGCGCGAGGTCGCGGACGGCACCGTCGCGGTACGCTCACGCAAAACGGGTCAGACGGTCGTCATGTCGCGCTCCGAGCTCCTTTCCAAGCTGCGCGAGGAGATAGACACCAAGGCACTGTGAGTTTTGCAGCCGGGCTTTCGGCGGCAGACGAAAGCTTTGCCGGCTCTGTTTACACTGCAACCGCAACGAAAACGGCGAGGGTCGCAAAAATGCGGCTCTCGCCTGCTATTTTGGCAAAAAATCAGTCTTGGGCGGCCCCTGCATTGGAGATAAAATTTCTTTTTTCTTTTTCGAGTGACCAAACAAAGCTATAAGCTGCACGACAGGGCTATGGCGGACGGGGCAAGAGTGGCGAGTTTTAAAAAATCCGCAAAAAAATTCACCGAGCGGCGTGTATTTCTCATATTCTCCCGCCTCGCTCATAATTATGGTATAAACTAAATCATCGAAAGCGGGCGATATAGTGGCAAAAAGAACGCGCAGACAAGCGATACCCGTACAAAACACCATTGCAGAGGATGTCGCATACGTCAGATTTTTGCATGGGGTGCCAACCATCCCGGCAGTCGATACATATATCGACGGGAATCTTTTGGTAGACAACATCTCTTACGGTATGAGTACCCCATACTATGAGCTGCCTGCCGGCAATGCGCTGTTCACCTTTTACAGGGCGGGCACAAGCGACGAGCTTTTGGGCCAAACCTCAATTTGCCGGGTGCAAGCATATTTACAATCGCCGCCACAGGGTTTCCCGGCAGGATAGAGCTGATTCAGGTACCCGACACCCTCCCGCCTCCGCAGTCAAACACATCTTCATTTTTGCGGTTTGTGAATCTCGCGTCCGACGCGCCGCCGCTCGACCTTGCGCTCGAAAACGGGCAGACAATACTGCAAAATATAGCTTACAAGGATATATCGCTTTATCGCAGGCTGACGCCCGGGGCACACACGCTCACGTTTTCAGTCTCGGCATCGGGACTGAGGATTTTACCTTTTCAGCCCATCGAGCTTGAGCCCGCCACCCTTTACACTGTTTACACCATCGGATTCAGCAACGACAGCGCGCAGCGCCGAGTCGTGGTTTTGCCGGACGGCCTTATCTACTCCGATATTGTATGAAAGCCGGGCAGCGCCGAGATCCGCAAACCTGCCTCGCATAAGCCGGTCGTTTTTTTGTTTGAAGGAAAGCCCCGCCGGATAAACGAGGGGGGCGGCAACTTTTTTGCGTTTGACACTCCAGCGGCCCTAAGCCCGCTGTTTGTCGAACATCTCGGGATGTATAATGTGCTCGTCGCGGGGCGAAAACGAGGAGAGCCCGGGGTCGGTCAGCATTATGCCGCGCCGCACCGCGGTATTGCCAAACCGCTCGCGCAGCCGCAGCACCGTCAACTCGAGCGCTTCGTCGCGCTCGGCGGTAGGCGATTCGGGCAAAAGCCTGATTTGCGCGTTGTCCTGCGACACCAGGCTGGTGGCGCGCACGCCCAGTGTTCGGATAGGCCTGCCGTCGTGGTGGCGCTTATACAGCATAAACGCGGCATCGAATATATCGCGCGCAAGCCAGGTTTCATACTGCAGCTTGGTCTGGCGCTCGTACACCTGTAGCTCGCTGTCGCGCACATGGATTTGCACGGTCTGGCATTTGAAGCCGCTGTCGCGCAGCCGCGCCGCGACACTCTCGCACAGCACATACAGCGTCACGCGCACGTCATCGTCGGACACAAGGTCGCGCGGCGTCGTTGTCGAGTTTCCTACACTCTTGATTTTGACGGCGGCGCAGCTCTCCATCACCGGCGACCTGTCCAGCCCGTTTGCAAACCGCCACAGCATGCAGCCGTTTTTGCCGAGCAGCGCCTGCACAAACTCATAGTCTGCACACGCAAGGTCGCCTATGGATTTTATACCGTACAGCTTCAGCTTTCGGAATGTCGCATTGCCCACAAACAACAGCTCGGACACCGGCAGCGGCCACAGCAGCGTGCGGAAATTCTCGCGCGTGATAACCGTGGTCGCGTCGGGCTTTTTATAGTCGCTGCCCATCTTTGCGAACACTTTGTTGAACGACACGCCGACCGACGCCGTTATCCCCAACTCGTTTTTGATGCGCGCGCGTATCTCGTCGGCAATCTCTTTGCCCGAGCGCACATCGCCGGTCACATCGAGCCAGCACTCGTCGATGCCGAACGACTCGACCTGGTTTGTGTACCGGCCGTAAATCTCGCGCGCTTTGCGTGAAAACTCTATATACCGGTCAATGTGCGGCGGCACGAAAATAATGTATGGACACTTGGAGCGCGCCTCCCAAAGCGTTTCCCCCGTCCGCACGCCGTATTTTTTGGCAATGTCGTTTTTGGCGAGCACTATACCGTGCCTTTGCTCTATATCGCCCGCCACCGCAACGGGCTTGCCGCGGATTTTTGGATTATAAAGACACTCGACCGAGGCATAGAAATTGTTAAGATCAACATGAAGTATAATGCGTTCCATGAATGCTCACTCAATAATCGTTTTTTGACATCTATAGCGACCGTTCACAACAAAATGGTGAATGTTGGTTTCACTATAGGGTGAAACCGGAGTTCATTTATATTGTATGCTATTTTCACTCTGTTTATCAAGTGAAACATGAGCGTTTTATCCGACATTTTTTTCCTTTAATGAAAAATTTTCAGATAACACACGCAGCCATGGCGAAAAAGTAAGGCGACAAAACAAAAAAACGGGGGGCTTTCCCCCGATTTCCCATATAAAAACAAAAAAGGAAGGCAAAAGCCTTCCTTTTGACCGAAAAAACCGCACTGCCGCGGTTTTTTATTTGGTTTTTCTTTCGCGCAGACGCCGGAAAAAGCCGGACAGCAGCGTGGCACACTCGGCACGCAGCACGTCGCGCGTTACAATTGGCTTATGGTTTAGCGGGTACGAGCACAAATTTATCACGCTGCCCATCGCACCTGCTTTCGGGTCGGGCGCGCCGAACACAACCCTGTCAAGCCGGGCGTTTACGATCGCGCCGGCGCACATCGGACAGGGTTCGAGCGTCACATAAAGCGTGCAGCCGTGCAGCCGCCAGCCGCCGAGCGTCTCACATGCCTTTCTTATAGCGAGCAGCTCCGCGTGCGCTGTGGCATTTTTATCGGTCTCGCGCAGGTTAAACGCCTCGGCGACGATGCTTTGGGGGCTGGGCGGGCTGCCCGTGCGTGCTATGACACAGCCGACGGGCGTCTCGCCAAGCTCTGCCGCGCGGGCGGCAAGCTCCAGCGCGCGGCGCATGAAAAACTCGTCGGCTGCGGATATGTTTTCGCTTTGGTATCTATTTATCCGTTTCATCCTGAAATAAGCGACATGTAATAGTCCTGCATTTCGCGCGCGTCCTCGGCCATCGTGCCGGCCGATTCGCATATAATGCGCGGCGAAAGCTCCTCCTCCTCCGCTATAACCTCAAGCAACGGGCGATAGTCGGGGCCGAACCCGCCGTGGTTTTCGAACGTGAGGTGTCTTCTCTCCCCCGCGCCGGTGTACTCGATGCGCGAGAAATGGCAGTGCAGGCCTTTTGCCCGCTCGTCGCCAAGCTCGCGCGCTATCTTATCGAACACGCGTCGATAGCTGTCCCGGTCTCCCTCGCTGAAAATTGCGCCAAGCTCGCGCGCGTACAGGTGACCGAAGTCGACTACCGGCCAAAGCCTGTCGTCAAGCTTGCAGAGCGCTATCACCTCGTCCAGCGTGCCGAGCTGGTTTTGCTTGCCCATCGTTTCGATGCCCAGCCTTATGCCGTCGTATTCGCCCGCGGTTTCCTCAAGCGCTCTGTACAGCGTGTCCGCCGCCAGTCTCATGGCCTGGTCGCGGCTGATTTTCGAGGCGCTTCCGCAATGAATGACAATTATGTCGGCACCCATCAGTTTCGCTGCGTGCAGGCTCTTTTTTATATGCCCGATGCTCGCCAGGCGCTTTGCTTGCTCTATGCCCGAAAGAGAGATATAATAAGGGGCGTGAAGCGACATCGCAATGCCGTATTTTTTCGCCTCTTCGCCGATTTTGGCAAATGTAGCGTCAGAGCCACGCACGCCGCTGCCCGCCTGATATTCGTATGCGCCGAGCCCGCGCTCGGCAAGCCAACCCGGCGCCTGATAAGTATGCTTATAACCCTGTGCGACAAAACTTGCCGAGTTGCCGCCCGGGCCAAAAAGTGCCGGCATTTCTGTCTCCTTTAAAATCTATTCCATGCGGGGCTAAAACTTAATTCCGTACAGCGCGTAAATAATCTTCTCCCCGGCGCGTTTAAGCATAAACAGTGGCGTAAGCTCGTCCTTTATCGGCCGCACGACAGCGGCGCGCATGCCGAGCCGCTTTGCGCCGAGCACGTCGGTGAAAAGCTGGTCCCCTATTACCATACAGTCGCGCGCCTCCACGCCCAATGCATCTGCGGCGCGCCTGAATGCGCGTGCCATCGGCTTGCCGCTTTCAGCCGACCAAAAATCCTCCATGCCGCGGCAAAACCGCTCGACACGCTCCGCCGTATTGTTTGAGATAAAGGCTGTCTTTATCCCAGCCTCCCGAAGCGCGTCAAGCCATGCGGCGACCTCGGGGGTAGGTTCCGGGTCGTCGTAGGTGACAAGCGTGTTGTCAATATCCAGAATCACGGCGCGCACACCCAGCCCGAGCAGAAACTGGGGGGTTATAGCGTATATATCCTCGAAAAGACAATCGGGCAAAAGGTACTTTTTGAGCATGAGATTTAGATTATGATAAGTTCTTTGGGCGCACGCGTGAGGTTTACAGTGCCGTCCTCGCGGATTACGACCATGTCCTCTATCCGCACGCCGTATTTGCCTTCGATGTAGATTCCCGGCTCGATTGTAACAACATTGCCTGGTACAAGCGGCTTTGTCCCGCCTGAAGATACCCTCGGTCCCTCATGGATTTGAAGCCCCACACCGTGACCCAGCCCGTGACCAAAGCGGCCGCGATAGCCTGCGCCGTCTATTATGTCGCGCGCTATTTTGTCTATCTCTGCGCCCGTCTTGCCCGGGCCTATGGCATCCAGCGCGGCAAGCTGGGCCTGCAGCACCGTGTCGTACACTTTCTTCATCTCGTCGGTGACCGAACCTATCGCAATCGTGCGCGTCATATCCGAACGGTAGCCACCCACCACCGCACCGTAATCGAGCGTCAAAAATCCGCGTTCCAGCTTTACATCGCGCGGCACTCCGTGCGGCAGCGCCGATTGCGTGCCCGACACCGCAATAGTATCAAATGCCACGCCTTCCGAGCCGAGCTTTCGCATTCGATACTCGAGCTCGAGCGCGACCTCGCGCTCCGTCATCTCGGGCGTTATGATGCCGAGCAACTGGTCAAACGCCTGCTCCGCAATGCGCTGAGCGGCTTCGACGCGCGAAAGCTCTATCTCGTCCTTTACCTCTCGCAAATCGTCGACGAGGCTGCCTACAGGCTCAAAGCGCAACAGCGGAAAATCACGCTTGAGCTGCTCAAGCCTTGCGCATGTCAAGGCGCGATCCTCGTATCCGAGCGCCGTAACATGTGCATCGGCCAGAATCGGGCTTATTTGAGCCGCAAGCCCGCCGTCCAGCATCATGACGCGGAAATCGCTGCCGGCGGCTTTCTTTGCCGCCTCGATATATCTAAAATCGGTGAGAATATAGGCATCACTTGCCGTAACAAGCACATATCCGTCGTGGAAATCGAAGTCGGTTAGATAGCGGCTGTTGGTGCCCGAGGCAAACAGCAGTGCGTCACAGCGCATTGCCTCTCTCAATCTTGCCAAACGCGCACGCAGAAGCTCCGATATTGTCATTTTTTCAGTTCGCCTCTACTTTTTTATATTATAATTTTGCTGCCGGCCGTCCGCCCGCGCCGAAACATGGCGCACGGTAACCGGATTTTATCAAAATCATCTGCTATTTTAGCTTGTACTTATGGTTTGATTATGACGCGGCGGTAACGCGCCGATGTCTTAATTGTAAATTAATATTTTGCCCCTTTAATTTGACACAATGTTGTGATATAAATATTCGGTATAACGGTGTGCAGAATGTCTGCATATTGCTAAAAATGAAAAATTAAGTCAAATATATCATAAACCACTCTATGCGGAGGGGTTTAGCTAAATCCTACGAGGAGTTGTAACATGAAGTTTAAACGTTTAGCCGCGCTTGTCTGCGCAGTTTTAATTGTGGGAGCCGCCATAGCATCCTGTTCCGGAGGAGTTTGGAAGGGCTATGAGCAAACCGATCTCTCAAAATTTATAAAAGTGGGCCAATATAAAGGCGTCAACGTACTTTTGAACACCGAGCTTGTCACCGACGAAGAAATCCAGAATAAAATCGACCAGGAGCTCGTCGCAGCAATATACGAGAGCGAAATCACAGACCGCCCGGTCGAAGTCGGCGACCATGTCAGATTCAACTATGTCGGAACGGTTGACGGAGTGGCCGATCTCAACTTCATGGGCCAGGACACCGTAGTGCAAATAGGAACGAATGTCTTTTACCCGCAGCTCGGCGATATTGAAAGCGCCTTTATCGGGCACTCTGTCGGTGATGTTTTCACCGTAGTCGGCACCTTCCCCGAAAACTATGTGAACGAGAGCATCGAAAACAGCGAAAGCTATGCAGGCAAATCGATAACTTTTGAAATAACCGTGAATAAAATTTTCGATTACATTGCTCCCGAACTCAACGACGATTTTGTGAAGCAGGTCTCGACCACCAGCACCACGGTCGACGAATACAGAGAAGAAGTGCGCAGCAAAATCATAGAAGAGCGCAAAGAGAACATCCATCAGCAGAAAGTATACGGCTCGTGGGCGGCCGTGATGGATACGGTCGAGGTAATTGAGTATCCCAAAACCGAGCTTAACGCAGCAGTAAAGGCTATCGAAGAGAGCTATCTCACGCTTGCACGCAACATAGACCCGTCCATGACGCTGGAAGACTATGTCACCGGATTCCTTAACATGACGATGGACGAGTTCAACGAGCAGACGCTCAAGTACGCACAAAACACCGTTACCGAGCAGCTCGTGCTTTATTACATCGCACAGCAGGAAAACATCTCCGTCTCCAATGAAGAGTATGAAAGCCTCCTGGTCGAATATGCCGACAAATACGAATTTGCGTCTGCCGACGAGTTCGAAGATTATTACGGCTCCGAGCTCATACTCCAGTCGATGCTGTTCGACAAGGTTGTAAATCTCATAATCGAACACGCCCACTTCACCGAAGTTGCCGAGCTACCGGACTAAAAGCCTGTCCGGCTGACGGAATAAATAAAGCCAAAAGAAAATAAATCAGCCGGGACGCATCCTTACGTTCCCGGCTTTATGTTACCCCGAAACCAATGCATATAAGCACATCCCACTTTTGCAGTCAGAAAAACCCCGGCTACGCATACCATAAACGCAGCCGGCGAAAGGACGGTTGATTTTATGCCTCGCCCTCTTGCCGACAGGATACGTCCTCAAAGCTTTGACGAGGTTGTCGGCCAGGCGCACCTTGTCGGCGAAAGCGGCGTGCTGCGCCGCATGTGCGCCCAAAAGCACTTTACCAATATGATTTTCTTCGGCCCGCCCGGCACCGGCAAAACTACCGTCGCCGAAATTATCGCGCGCGAGGCGGGCATGAACCTGCATCGGCTGAACGCAACAACCGCCACGCTTGCAGACATCAAAGCGGTCATTGCCGACACCGAAAGCGTGTTCGCGCAGTCGGGCACTATGCTTTATCTGGACGAGATACAATATTTTAACAAAAAACAGCAGCAGTCGCTGCTCGAATATATAGAAGACGGCCGCATCACGCTTATTGCCGCGACGACCGAAAACCCCTATATGTACGTCTACAGCGCCATACTCTCGCGCTCGGCAATATTCGAGTTCCGCCCGCTGTCGCAAAGCGATATAGCAGCCGCACTCCGCCGTGCGCTTGACTACCTGTGCGAATCGACGGGTCAAAACAAAAGCGCGCCGGACGAGATAATAGACTACATTGCGGCCTGCGGCGCTGGCGACGCAAGACGCGCTATTAACCTGCTCGAAAACGCATTTTTCGCCTCGGGCGACACTCTCGAGCTTGACATAATAGAGGCTATGACGCCAAAGGTTATCGGCAACTTTGACCGCGCGGGAAATGTTCATTATGACCTTCTGTCGGCGCTGCAAAAATCAATCCGCGGCTCCGACCCCGACGCGGCGATATTTTATCTTGCCAAAATACTTGAAGGAGGGGACCTGCTCGGCGCCTGCCGCCGGCTTCAGGTAATCGCATGCGAGGACATCGGGCTTGCATATCCCGCCGCCACGCAGATAGTGCGCGCCTGTGTCGAAAGCGCAAGGGAGCTTGGCATGCCGGAGGCGTCTATACCCCTTGCGTACGCAACCATACTGCTTGCAACAGCACCCAAGTCCAACTCCGCATACCTTGCCTATGCCGCAGCGGCGGCCGATGTCGCCGCCGGCAAGGGCCAGGGCGTGCCAGACCACATGCGCCCCACGCACCGGTTTCAAAACTACAAATACCCGCACGACTTTCCCGGCCACTATGTCGAGCAGCAATATCTGCCGGATGACCTTGTCGGCAAAAAATATTATACGTTTGGCGAAAATAAAGTCGAACAGGCGGCTGCCGAATACTGGAACAGGATAAAAAGCAAAAAATAACACGAAAGCGGCCGCTTTGCAGCCGCTTTTTTGTTGCGGTTTTTACGCCTCTCCCGCTGTCTTTGACCTACAGCGGAACCCTGATGCGCTTGACATCAATTGTACGGCCTGTGCACGGACCGAGCGTAAACAGCGCCCCCTGAAGCTCGGCAGGCCCGTCCGCTATCTCAAAACGCACCGGCATGCGGGTGCGAAACCGCTCTATTATTATATCGGTGCGTATCCCCAGCACCGAGCTTGTCGGTCCCGTCATGCCGAGGTCGGTTATATATCCGCTGCCGCCCGGCAAAATCTGTTCGTCTGCTGTCTGCACATGTGTGTGCGTGCCGAAAATAACGTTGATGCGCCCGTCAAAATAGTTTGCAATCGCCAGCTTTTCGGACGTCGCTTCCGCATGGATGTCGAGGACTGCATAGTCGTACTTGCCTTCCTCGCGCTCCAGCACCCGGTCGACGGCATCGAACGGACTGTCCAGCGCTTCCATGTACACCGTGCCAAGCGCGTTTATTACAAGCACGCGTTTGCCCCCGCGCTCGACAATCACACTGCCGTGCCCGGGGCAAAGCGACGGATAGTTGACGGGTCGGATGAGTGTCGGGCAGTCTTCGAGAAACTGTTTTATATCGCGCTTATGCCAAATGTGGTTGCCCGACGTTATAACATCGGTGCCGGCGCCGAAAAGCATCCTCGCCGTCGCGGGGTCAAGCCCGTTGCCGGCGCAGGCGTTTTCGCCGTTTACCACCACAAGCAAGGCTCCGAGCTCGCCTCGCAGCGATTGCAGGCGCCTGCACAGCGCCTCCGCCGCGGCCGGTCCGACCACGTCGCCTATTGCCAATATTTTATACGGTTTTTTTGCCATTTTTTCACCTGTAAATATTCCGCTCCTATGGCGCGGTGTGCTGCCGGACTTCCGGCTCAATATTCTATATCAAACAGCCCGCGTACCGCCTCGAGCGCATCTTTTGTTGGCTCGCACGATGACGCAAGCTCAAACGCGGATTTGAGCAGCTCCATGTCGCCGCACAGGCTCGCAAACCTGAACCGCAGCTCGCCGTGCTGACGCGTCGTATCGCCCACACGCGGGAAAAAGTCGCCCGGGCCGCGCATGTCGAGATCGGCTTGCGCGACCTTGTATCCGTCGGACGTTTCCCGAAGAACCTGCAGCCGCTGCAGCGACTGCTCGTTTTTGCTGTCGGACACAAGTACACAGTATGATTTGCGCACCCCGCGCCCGACCCGGCCCCGCAGCTGATGCAGCTGCGCAAGCCCGAACCGCTCGGCGTTCTCAACTATCATCAGCGATGCGTTCGGCACGTTTATGCCGACCTCTATAACCGTCGTCGACACGAGAATGTCTATGTTTCCCGCCGCAAATTGGCGCATGACCGAATCTTTTTCAGCAGGCCGCATTTTACCGTGGACAAGACCGACGCGGAGATCGGGGAACACCTCTTTTTGCAGCTTCTCGGCATAAGCGGCGGCACTTTTGAGCTTTGGGCTGCGCTCGCTTTCCCTTGTCCCGTCAAAATCAAAGCCAACGACGCCGCCTTCCCCGATAACCAGCCCCTCATCGAGCTCGTCGCCGCCAAATTCTTCATCTTCCTGCTCTTCGATTGTGGGGCATACTATATATACTTGACCGCCTTCGGCTACATTTTTGGCTATAAAATTGTTAAGCCGCTGTCGATAGCTTTCGTCAACTATATAAGTGCCCACCTTTTGCCTGCCGGGCGGAAGCTCGTCGACCATCGATATGTCAAGGTCGCCGTATAGTATCATCGCAAGCGTGCGCGGGATTGGTGTCGCGCTCATGACAAGCACATGCAGGTCGCGGCCTTTCGATGCGAGTCGGGCACGCTGCACGACGCCGAAGCGGTGCTGCTCATCGGTTATAACCAGCGCAGGGTTTTTAAACTCAACGTCGTCGGTCAGCAGCGCATGGGTGCCTATGACAAAGTCGATTGCGCCGTCAGCCAGCCCTTCCTTTATCGCTTTCTTTTCGGAGGCTTTTGTGGAGCCGGTGAGAAGCGCTGTGGTTATTCCCATACGCGAAAAGAGATTTGACAGGTCTTCGTAGTGCTGGGCGGCAAGGATTTCGGTCGGCGCCATCAGCGATGCCTGATAGCCGTTTTTGACTGCAATATAAACCGCCGCCGCCGCACATATAGTTTTGCCGCTTCCCACGTCGCCCGATACCAGCCTTGCCATCGGCTTGCGGGTAGGCGATGTCATATCGGCATAGATTTCGTTTATGACGCGTTTCTGCGCGCCGGTAAGCTCAAACGGCAGCGTCTCAAGAAACTCGCGCGGGTCGACCGGCTCGAGCTTTGGCGCGTCCCCTGTCGTCCTTACGCGTTTGGCGCGCGTCAACCCGAGCGCGAAAACATAAAGTTCCTCGAACACGAAATAGCTTCGTCCGCGCTCAAGCTCTGCATAGTTTTGCGGGAAATGTATAAAGCGATAGGCTTCCGCCGGGCTGCAAAGCCGGTGCTCCATATAAGCTCTTTCCGGCAAAAGCCGCGGATATGCAGCGGGGTCAATCCGCTCGAGCGCCGCTTGTGCCAGCCCGCCGAGATATTTTTGGGTCAATCCCGACGTTAGCCTGTATATGGGAACAAACTCGGGCAGCGGCCTGTCCTCGCGCACCGGCTCGTATGCAGGGGATATGAGCGTGGGAACGCCCCTGTCATAGGTCAGCTTTCCCCAAAAGCGGAAGGTGTCACCGATACCGAATATATCGCCCACATAGCGCTGATTGAAAAACACTATATTGCACGAGCGCGAGTCGTCGAAAGCCCTAAATTCAGTTATGGTCATGCGGTTTTTGACCATTTTTGTGACCGGCTGCGTGCGAACCGTCAAAATAAACGCCGCGACTTCGCCCTCTGCAACCTCCGAGAGCAGGCGCACATTGCCGCGATGCTGGTATGCGCGCGGGAAATGGCGGAGCAGCTCTCCCACATTTGTTATGCCAAGTCTTGAAAGCTGCTTCGCTCTCGTCTCACCCACTCCACGAAGATTTTTTATCGGAGATTGAAAATTTAACATTATTTTACACAAATACGCTTGTTTTACACGGATAAATAGTTTATTATTACTAATACTTATAACAGAAAAGACAAGGAGAAACGATTATGGATAACCAGATGTCCACAAACAAATGGAGTGCCATAAAAACGGAAATCACGAATATCTGGAACTGCATAAAGAATTGGTATGACGGCTATAAAAACTCCGACCATAAAATTGTGCGCCGCAAATGCAGCGGCGAGATCATGCTTTGCACCAAAAATGCGCCGGACACTCCATTGCACAAGGTGACTGTAGACACCGATTTTTCGCTTTCTCTTGTTGAGCTCGGCATGCTCGCCATCGGCTGCGCTCTGCTGTGCGCCATCATTAAACTTTTACGGCGCTGTATATAAGTAGCCTATGCTTTGCATTGCAGAGTGTCGACTGCCGCCCATCACAACGGGCGGCTTTTTCTTTTTCGCTGCAATATCCGCGCAGCAAAGTGATATTAGATTCATTTTATTTCATTTCATCGCCCCTGTCAAGCATGCGGCGCGAAACCGGGGCCGCAAAGCGCGGCTAATATGCTTGACTTTGACTTTTCGGCATGTTAAACTTTATTAGATTAAATTAAGCTTAATTTAGCGGGGTATAGATTTTGAAGCTCAAGTTTACCAAAATGCATGGCTGCGGCAACGACTATATTTTCTTTGACTGTTTCACGCAGCCCGCGCCGGAGAATCCGGAGGCGCTGTCCGTCCGGCTGTCCGATCGCAACTTCGGCATCGGCGGCGACGGTATTGTGCTTATACTGCCGCCCGAAAGCGGCGAAAACGACGCTCGCATGCGGATTTTCAATGCCGACGGCAGCGAGGCGATGATGTGCGGCAACGCGACGCGCTGCATCGGCAAATATCTGTACGAGCGCGGATATGTTAAAACGAACATCGCGCGGCTTGAAACCAACAGCGGCGTGAAAATATTGACTTTATACCCTGACGACGGGGGCGAAATCAAATCGGTGCGCGTAAATATGGGCCGCGCGTCGCTTGATCCCGCCGCCCTGCCCGCGCTGGTTGATGGCGAGCGGGTGGTGGGGCAAAAGGTAGCGCTTTCGTGCGGCACCCACAAAATCACGCTGGTGTCGATGGGCAACCCGCACTGTGTGCTGTTTGAGTCGCCCGAGCTTGTGGCCGAGCTTGGACCATCAATCGAGCGCGACCCGATTTTCCCGCACCGTGTGAATGTGGAGTTTGTGGAGGTTACGGGAGAAAATGAGCTGCGCATGCGGGTTTGGGAGCGCGGGAGCGGCGAAACGCTGGCCTGTGGCACGGGAGCGTGTGCGGCGGCGGTCGCGGCTGTCGAGTGCGGGCTGTGCGACGGGTCGAAATCTATTGTTGTCGCTTTGCGCGGCGGTGAGCTTTCAATTGAGTACACGCCCGACGCGGTTTACATGACCGGGCCGGCGGAAATTGTATTCGAGGGCGAGGTCGAACTCTGAGTGAAGTATAAGCACACGGCCGAGCCTGTTTATGACGGGCGGTCAAAGCGGCTTATACTTGGCACCTTTCCTTCCCCTGCCTCGCGTGAGGTGGGGTTTTTCTACGGGCATCCGCAAAACCGGTTCTGGAAGGTGCTGGCAATGGTTTACGGCAAAAGCGTGCCCGAAACCATAGACGAGAAGCGAAACTTCATCCTCGAGCACGGACTGGCGCTATGGGACGTTATCGCGGAGTGCAAGGTAACGGGCAGTGCCGACGCGTCAATTACCGACGTTGTGCCAAACGATATAACGCCGATACTCGAGCGCTCGCCGATCGAGCGGATTTATGTGAACGGGCGGCTCGCGGAAAAGCTGTATAACAAGTTTATTTTGCCCAAATCCGGGCGCAACGCAATCTACCTGCCTTCGACCAGCCCCGCCAACGCCGCGTGGTCGCTCGAGCGGCTCGTGCAGGCCTGGAGCGTGATACGCGATTAGGCAGCGAATACGCGGCTGATAGATGTAACGACCGCTGTGGAGCTTTTTGAAAAAAGCTCCACAGCACCCTCCCAAAAGCTTCTCCTGTTGGCGTGTGCAGCAATTTTTTTGCTTGCATCATGCCGCTGCCCAATCTCAGAGCGCCGACAACGCCACCCCTCCCGCGAAATTCTACAAAACTCCTCTCTAAAATCCGCAAAAACTGTGGAAATATTAACAATCCTGCGGTATAATATATGCAAATCCGTGGAAAGGTGCGGGAAATGAAACTCAAACTGTTTAAAAGACGCATAAAAAGCGAGTTTGGCGAAGCCGACCTGCCTCGCGTCTGCCGCTTTTGCGAGCGCGCGACGCTGATAAACGACGAAGATAACGTGCTTTGCTCCGTCAAGGGTATCGTGTTCGCCGATTACTGCTGTCGCAAGTTTTCATACGACCCGCTCAAACGCGAGCCGAAGATGCCGCCGCCGATACCAAAACCCGATCTGTCTGCCGTGAGCATCGATTTGCCCTTGTTTATGACAGCCGAGCAGCCAAACGCCCAGGAAACCGGACCGGCGAGCGGCGAGCCGGCCACATCTGCCCCCCGGCCCGCCGAAAAAGATGCCGCAGACACAGAGGCTGTCCATTCGGAGACCGAAAACGCCGCGGAAAGCCCCGAGCACGACCAATCAAAGAACGAGCATGAAGAACCGGCTGAAGTTTAGTACATAATTTTACGGCGCCGTCCCGCCAAATTGCGGGGCGGGCTTTTTTGTTTTGAAGTTTTAGGCGATACAAAATCGCGCTATCACAGCGGCCGCCTGCGCGGCATATTCTGTAACAGTGACAGAGTTTTACTGTGAAAGAGGTTTGAAAAATAAAAGCAAAGGGTGTCCAATATATGCCAACATGCTGCGCCGTTATCGGCTCGGTTACCTATGCGCTGAAAGGACAGCGCATGCTCTCCAGCTATAACATAACCTCGCGGGTTATTAAGGTGCGTTCCGCGGGTACAGCGGGCGGATGCGCCTATGGGCTGGAGTTCGACTGCATAAATACCGACACAGTCGCCACGCTGTTGCGGCGCGGCGATATACCGTACAGAGATATTTTCCGGCTGTAACCGGATGAATAAAGGGCCTGTTATGATATATTTTGACAATGCGGCAACAACATATCCGAAACCGCGCGCCGTTTACGACGCCGTATTACGCGCAATGACCGATGCCGGCGGCAATCCCGGACGCAGTGCGCACCGGCTATCGATGACCGCCGCGGATATTATATACGAATGCCGCTGCGAGCTTGCCGACTTTTTCGGATGCTCGGTGCCCGAAAACGTTGTGTTCACCTACAACGCCACTTATGCGCTGAACATCGCCATAAAAGGGCTTGTCTCGCGCGGCAGCCATGTGCTCATCTCCAGCTTTGAGCATAACTCCGTGCTGCGACCTGTCGCCGCACTTGCAGCGCGCAATGTCACCTACAACGTATTTGACGCGTCGGGCAGCACTGTGCAAATAATCAACAACATAAAATCGCTTGTAAAGCGCAACACAACAGCGATTATCTGCACGCACGTGTCAAATGTCTGTGGGCTCGAGCTGCCGATAGCCGAAATCGGTGAATACTGCGCGTCGCGCCACATCAATTTTATTGTCGACGCGGCACAAAGTGCTGGAGTGCGCCCGATTGACATGCGCGCATATAACATAGACGCGCTGTGCATACCCGGCCACAAAAGCCTTTACGGCATTGCCGGCTGCGGAGCGGTAATTTTCCACGAAAAATACAAGGAAAACTACATGCCGTTTGCGCCTATAATCGAAGGCGGCAGCGGCGTCGATTCGCTCAACATCGAGATGCCCTCCCTTTTGCCCGAGCGGTTCGAGGCCGGAACGCTTTGCGTGCCCGCCATCGCGGCGCTGCTTGCCGGCACGCGCGAGGTACGCCGGATCGGCCCCGCAAAAATCGCCGAGCACGAGCTGAAACTGAAAACCAAACTTTGCGAGCTGCTCGGCGAGATGCCCGAAGTCGAGCTGTATCTGCCCGACGGCGAGGAAGAGGGCAGGCCCGGTACCGGCGTAGTAGCTTTCAATGTAAAGGGCAAGCCCTCGTCCGACATAGCCGACGCGCTCGCAAAGCGCGGTATATGCGTGCGCAGCGGCTTCCACTGCGCTCCGCTTGCGCATAAGACGCTGGGCACCGGACAGGACGGTGCTGTGCGCGTATCGTTTTCGATGTACAACAGTGAAAACGAAGTGCGCGCTTTCGCCGCCGCACTGCGCGAGATTATAAGCCAGCCGTAGTGCCCGCAAAGACTGTTTGTGTACTTAAAATGCTGCTCCCGCCGCCACTTGCGACAGAACATATAAAGCCGGGCTCCGCTTATATATTGCGGGGCCCGCGTTTTTATATCGAGCTGTATGTTTTCCGTTTATTTCGGCAACAACGCAGTGCGCTTGATGGAACGCAACCGGAACCTTGGGCATGCTTTAGGCATGCCACTTTCTTTATCCTCCTGCGGACGCATCTCCGCCGCTTGGTCAAAGCAGGCGGAAAACATTGGCACACATGGTGGGCGAGGCACAGTCATATTGAGGTTGATAGCGCATTACCGCAGGGGGCTTCATGGCGGATTGCCGCTTTATCGAACAGCCCTTTTGTTGCATTTCGCGCATCGGTGTGTTATAATAAGCATGATTATAATGTGATTTTGCGAGGTATTGATGACAACCACAGTAGATACGCAAAAAAAGACGCGTGGGCGAACGTTGAAGCTCCTCACGCGTTTTCTGCCTTATTACAAACCATACATACCGGTTTTGGCACTGGATCTGTTTTGTGCGGGTCTGACGACCTTGTGCGAAATCGTGCTCCCGCTTATAGTGCGCACGATCACAAACGCCGGTATAAATGACCCCGCATCCCTTACCACCCGCATGATACTTTCGATGGGCGGCCTTTATCTTTTGCTCCGCATCATAGACACGGCCGCAAACTATTACATGGCGTCGGTGGGGCATATTATGGGCTCGAAAATCGAGACCGACATGCGCCGCGATTTGTTCGAGCATCTTCAAAAGCTCTCGTTTAAATTCTTTGACAACACCAAAATCGGGCAGATCATGTCGCGCATCACAAGCGACCTTTTCGACGTCACCGAGTTTGCCCACCACTGCCCCGAAGAATTTTTTATAGCCGGTATCAAAATTATCGTTCCGTTTGTAATTTTATGCAGCTACAGCATCTCGCTGACCGTTATTGTCTTTGCGATTATCCCGCCCATGCTCGTCACCGCGTCGTATTTCAACCGCCGCATGCGCGACGCTTTCCGTCGCCAACGCGAGCAGGTGGGCGAAATTAACGCGCAGGTCGAAGACAGCCTTTTGGGCGTGCGCGTAGTTCGCTCCTTCTGTGGCGAAAAGATCGAAAACAAAAAGTTCCGCGAAGGCAACAACACATTTCTTTCAATCAAACAGCTTTCATACCGGCTGATGGGTGCTTTTTCAAGCACCAACCGCATGTTCGACGGTGTCATGTACATAACAGTCGTCGTTGTGGGCGCATTTTTTATGCGCAGCGGCAAAATCCATGTGGCGGAGCTGACCGCATATCTGCTTTATGTTTCGACGCTGATGAACTCCATCCGCCGCATTGTTGAGTTTACCGAGCAGTTCCAGCGCGGGATGACCGGAATCGAGCGTTTCTATGAAATATTGGATGTGCCTGTTGAGATAAAAGACGAGCCGGGCTCTACACCTGTCGAGGATGTCCGTGGTGAGATAGTGTTTGACAATGTCTCGTTTTCATACGGCGAAGGCGGCGAAGAGGTGCTTTCAAACATCAGCTTTAAGATCAATCCCGGCGAACATGTAGCCATTGTCGGCCCGTCGGGCAGCGGAAAGACTACACTGTGCAACCTCATCCCCCGCTTTTACGAGCCGACCTCCGGTCGCATACTCCTTGACGGCCGCGACATACGCACTATTACACTCGAGTCGCTGCGCTCGAACATCGGCATGGTGCAGCAGGACGTTTACCTTTTCTCCGGCACGGTAGCCGAGAACATTGCCTACGGCTCCCCCAACGCGACATTCGAGCAAATCAAGGAAGCCGCACGCTTGGCCGGTGCGCTCGAGTTTATAGAAAAATTGCCGGAGGGCTTTGACACCTACGTCGGCGAGCGCGGCGTAAAGCTGTCCGGCGGACAAAAACAGCGCATTTCAATCGCGCGCGTATTCCTCAAGGACCCGCCCGTGCTCATACTCGACGAAGCGACAAGCGCGCTCGACAACGAAAGCGAGCGGCTCGTTCAGCTTTCGCTGCGCAAGCTCGCAGAAGGCCGCACGACGCTCACCATCGCGCACAGGCTCACTACCATCCGCAACGCGACACGGATTTTCGTGCTCACCGAAAATGGTATCGAGGAATCGGGCACGCATGCCGAGCTTATGGCCAAAGACGGCATTTACGCCGAGCTTTATAAGATGTATACAGACATGGAGTAAAACAAATACTTTACTTGCACCAAAAATACGCGGCATCGTCAGCCGCTTACCTTCACCGAGCCGCACAATGCTTTTGCGGCTCGTACTTCTGTCCCGGAGCGCGGGTACAAGTTGCTCCGGGACAATCCGAGTATTTATGGAGGTCTTTATATGGCCGAAATTTATCTTGCCGGCGGCTGCTTTTGGGGCACCGAAAAATACATCTCCGCCATCAGAGGCGTGACCTTTACCGAGGTGGGCTACGCAAACGGCATAACCGAGCGCCCCACATACGAAGAAGTTTGCACAGGCGACACCGGTCACGCCGAAACCGTGCACGTCAAATACGACCCTTCCGTTTTGCCGCTTGAGTTTCTTCTCGAGCTTTACTACGAGTCAATAGACCCCACCTCGGTCAACCGCCAGGGCGGGGACGCCGGCACCCAGTACCGCACCGGCATATATTACACCGACCCTGCGGATCTTTCGACAATCGAGCGCTCGATTGTAAGGCTCGCCGAGCGGCTGCAAAGCCCCGTCGCAATTGAGGTTTTGCCGCTTTCAAACTTCTGGCGGGCAGAGGAATACCACCAAAAATACCTTGACAAAAACCCGGGGGGCTACTGTCACATTCCTCAATCGAAGATGCTGCGTGCTGCCCGCGCCGTTGTTAACCCCGCAGACTTCAGTCCGCCCGACGAGCAGCGGCTGAGCGAGCTTTCGCCGCTGCAATATGAGGTCACGCAAAACTCCGCGACCGAGACGCCGTTTACGGGCGAGTACTGGGACGAGTTTCGACCCGGGATATATGTTGACATTACCACCGGCGAGCCGCTGTTTGTGTCGACCGACAAGTTCGAGTCAGGCTGCGGCTGGCCGAGCTTTGCGCGGCCGCTTGACCCCGCCTCGGTCACCTATCACCGAGACACCTCGCACGGCATGCAGCGAACGGAGGTGCGCAGCCGCGTGGGAGACGCCCATCTCGGGCATGTGTTTGACGACGGGCCGAAGGAGCTCGGCGGCATGCGATATTGCATAAACAGCGCCGCACTCCGGTTTATACCGAAAGAAGACATGGAAAAAGAGGGCTACGGATATCTTATTGATTTTGTAAAATAACTATTTCGCATCTGCGGCAAAGGAAAACGCCAAAAGCACTTTTGCGACTATACAGAGTTTGCATAACAAAAATCGCCTTCGCGGCAAGCAGCCACGGAGGCGATTTTGTTTTTTGAAATATGCGTCCGGCGGTGCCGGTACATTTATTCTACCGCTTTCAGCGATTCTACCATGTTGATGGCGCTCAATTTGCGCCGCATGAGAAGGTCAACTATTATATCAAAACAGAGTGTTATAATCGCTGAAACAATAAAGCTCGTCGGGAAAATGCGCACGTTGAAACTGACAATGTCAATGTCTATCTGGCTCATGACAAACCTGTGCAGCCAAATCCCGAGCGGGATACCGGCCAGCACGCCGCCGACCGTCAGCACAATGTTTTCGCGGAACACATACGCGCCCACCTCGTGCGGGTAAAAGCCGAGCACCTTGATAGTTGCTATTTCTCTGACCCGCTCGGTGATGTTTATGTTACTGAGGTTAAACAGCACCACAAATGCAAGCGCCGCCGCGCAGAGGATTACAACGTAAACAACATAGTTAAGCGTTTTCATCATGTTGTCGACGCTTCTGCGTATCTCCTCCGTGACGGTCACGGCTTTCACGTCAAACTCGCTTTGCAGTCTCGCCGCCGCCTCAAACGGGTCGTCTTCGGCGTTTGCGAGCACCGCCGTGTACTCGCACTCCCGCCCGAAAATCGCCTCGTAAGTCGCCGGCGTCATGAGCAGATAGTGGAAAGCGTGGTTTTCGAAAACCGAATGGATTTTAACTTCGCGCGTCGTGCCGTCGCTGAGCCGCACAGCCAGGCTGTCGCCCGGCTCGACCTCGGCGATAGAGGCGATTTTGTCGCTTACAGTGACTTGGCCGTCGGGCGGAAAGTCAAGCTGCTGCTCCCCCCGGCGCAAATTGATAAGCTCCGTTATCGCCGGGTCGCCTGTGGCTATGACGTTTGCGCTTTTCACGCCTTTGCCTGTCGGCACCTCGACCGACGACGGGCAGACAAAGACGCAATTTGAGAGAAAATCGGCTGTGCTTTCTTTAAACTCCTCAATTTCCTCGGACGCCATAGCGTCGCCGAGCAATATGTCAAGGTCATATTTCATTATCGTGCCAAACTGGTCGTGCGCAATGCCCGATATAGAGTCGCGGATGCCGAATCCCGTTATCAGCAGTGCCATGCAGCCGCCTATACCCAGCACCATCATCAATAGCCGCTTTTTATAGCGGAAGATATTGCGCATCGAAATTTTCTGCATGAAATTCATGCGGTTCCATATAAAGCCGATGCGCTCCAGGAAAACGCGCTTGCCGGGCTTCGGCGCCTTTGGGCGCATGAGGCGCGCGGGCATCTGGAAAAGTTCGGCGCGACAAGTCAAAAATGTCACGCCTTCGGTACAGGCCAGCGACACCAGCAGCGACAACGCAAGCAGTTCCCAGTGGTCGGTGAACACCAGCGGCGCAAAACCGTATAATATCCCGTAAACTGTCCAGATAACATACGGGAACAGGCGGGTTCCGCCGAAATATCCTATTAGGCAGCCTATAAGCGAGGCGCTTGCCGCATAAGAGACGTATTTCATTATAACGGCGCCGTCGCTGTAGCCCAGCGCTTTGAGCGTGCCTATCTGCATGCGCTGCTCTTCCACCATACGCGCCATCGTGGTGGTGCAAACAAGCGCCGCGACAAGGAAGAAAAACACCGGGAACACTTTTGATATACCGTCGACTATTGCCGAGTCGTTTTCAAAGCTTGTGTATCCGGCGTTTGTGTCGCGGCCCAGCACATAGACGTCGGGCGGGCTGATGGCATCGATTTCGGCCATCGCCTCGTCTATCTCGGCTTTGGCCTTGGCAAGCTTGTCCTCGGCCTCCGCAAACCCTTTTTGCGATTTCTCCTCCGCTTCGGCAAGCTCTTGCAAATTCTTTTCATACTCCATGCGCGCCGAGTTCAGCGCCTCACGGCCGGCATCAAGCTCGCGCTCGGCCGCGGCTATGGCGGCGGCGGATGCGTCAAGCTGCGCCTTGGTCTCGGCAAGCTGCGCTTCCGCCGCGTGAAACGCCTCCTCGGACTGCGCCTTTTGGGCGTCAAGCTCCGCCTGCAATTCTTCAAGTTCGGCGAGCTGAGCATTTAAGTATTCTATCTGCGCGACCTCTCCCGCCTCTTGTGCGGCAATGAGAGCGCCTTCAAGCGCGGCGCGGTTTTGGTCTATCTCGGCCTGCGCGGCCGAAAACTGCGCCTCTGCCGAGGCTTTTTCGGCTGCAAGCTGCTCCGCCGCCTCGGTGTAAGCCGAAAGTCCGCTTTCGTAGTCGCGTTTTGCCTGCTCGAGCTTTGCCGCGCCGTCGGCAAGCTCCCGCTCTTTGCTCTCAAGCTGACCTGCCGCGTCGGCAAGCGCTTCGCGCGCCATCTCAACTTCGCGCTCGGCGTCCGCTTTTTGTGCTTGATACTCGGCAAGCGCTGCCTCATACTCGGCTCGGACCTCGGCTATCTCCGCGTATGCCTCGTCTTTGATGCTTTTCAGCAGCACGAGCCCGCGCTCCTCAATCGCGTCGGTGAGCGGCTGCTTCATTTTTTCGGCAGCCGCTTTATACTCGTCGCTGTAGATGTACCCGCTCTCATCGAGCAACACATATATGTCCGTAAAGTAGTCGGTGGCAAACCCTTTTGGCGGGATAAGCACAAATGCGCTGACCCTGCCCCCGGCAAGCGACGTGGTGCCGCGCTCCATGCCGAGATACAAAGGCGAGCGTGCCAGCCCGACTATCTGATATTCCGAATAGGCAAATTTAGAGGCCGTCTCCTTGCTGTTTTCGTCCGAGACGGCTATTTTCTTGCCTATAAACTCCTCTCCAAAATGGTAGGCGTCGACAAGGCACTCGTCGGGCGCGGCCGGAAGGCGCCCTGCCGTTAAATTTGGCAGGTTGATTCCGGATGTTATCGAGTGGGCTTTAAGCACAATCTCGTCGCTGCCTTCCAAAGCGGCGATAAAATCGGCTTCATACGCGCCGACCGCGTCTTTCACGCCCTCAAGTTTTGAAATATTCTCTACGTCTTCTTCAGTAAGCCCGAGTGTGGAAATCAGCCTGTAATCGTACAGTTTATAGTCGCCTATATATTTGTCGGCGGTTGCATGCATGTCGGCCATTGTAATTTTCAAGCCGGAAAACAGACCGACACCGAGCGCGACAATAGTCAGTATCGCCAGATAGCGCCCGGGAGATTTAAGTATCTCCCTGCTGCGATGCTTTGTCCATGCGGATATTCCCCAGCTCACCATTCCAGCTCCTCTACGGGTATAGGCGACTCGTTTAATTTGACATACGCAATCTCGCCGTTTTTGAGGATGACAATCCGGTCGGCCATGGCGGTGAGCGCCGTGTTGTGCGTTATTATGACCACTGTCATGCCCTTTTCTCGGCTTTGCCGCTGCAGCAGCGCAAGCACCGACTTGCCGGTCTGGTAGTCAAGCGCGCCAGTCGGCTCGTCGCAGAGCAGAAGTTTCGGGTTTTTGGCAAGCGCGCGGGCTATTGCGACGCGCTGCTGCTCGCCGCCCGAAAGCTGGGCCGGAAAGTTTGACATGCGCCCGGCAAGTCCCACGTCGGCCAGCAGCTGTGCGGGCGAAACCGATGCGCGCACAAGCTGTGCCGCAAGCTCTACATTTTCAATCGCAGTCAGGTTGGGAATAAGGTTATAAAACTGAAACACAAAACCGATGTCGTTGCGCCTGTAGGCGGTCAGCTTTATTTTGCTGTAAGCCGAGATTTCCTCGCCGTCGAGAAAGACTTTGCCCGACGTCAGGGTGTCCATCCCGCCGATTATGTTGAGCAGCGTGGTTTTGCCCGCGCCCGATTGACCTATTATGACGCAAATTTCGCCTTTTTCTATCTCAAAACTGACACCGCGCAATGCCTGGACGCGCACGCCGTTGGTTTCGTATACTTTGCAGACATTCTCCAGGCGTACAAAAGGTTCCATTTATACCTCGCCTTTACCTTTTAATATTCGAAAGGCGCGGTCTTGCCGCGCCCGACAGTAGCAGATTTTGATGTTTCCAATATAACATTAGCGTGTTAAAGAAATAATAACGCGCCTTTAATTATATGAAAATACGAAAGCGAATCTCCAGCCGCGCCAATAGACTAAATTTCAAAATCGGGTATTTCGCCGTCTCTTTTGCAGCAGGAGATTTTTAATGCTTCGTCCCTTGCTCTTTTTTAGTGTTTTTTGCGCAGTTTTGCCGCATAGTGTTGGTATCGCATAATATGCATGGATAGTATTTTATCCAGCCCGGAGTATATGTCTGCAGTACTAAAAAGCAGCGTCGCATGTAAAAATGTGCGTGACTAAAAAATCCTCCTGCGAAAAGTTTGCCGCAGGAGGATTTGCTTTTATTTTATAATAGTACCCTACACTTTTGTGCACCTGAAAACGAAGCGCCCCTTGTCGGATGCGACGGTTTCACAACTGCCGAACACTTCAAGAAGTTTCTTTTTCGCGCTCTCTGCCCCATGCTTTTTGTAAAGCACAATATAAAGGCAGCCGCCGGACTCAAGGTGCGCGGGCGCGCCCTCGAACATGCGGTACATTACCTCTTTCCCTGCATGAACGGGCGGGTTGAGCGCTATGGTGTCAAACAATTTGCCTTCCACTGCCGAATAGCAGTCGGAGAGCATCACGCGCATCTGCACACCGTTGAGCTTTGCGTTGCGCTCGGCAAGCCTCAGCGCACGCGGGTTGATGTCGACCGCGGTCACATCAAGCCCGCACTGGTCGCCGAGAATTATGCCCACGCAACCGTAGCCGCAACCGAGGTCGAGCAGGCTGCCGGCAAGCGGCGGTATGTTCCGCAGCATAAATGCAGTGTTCGGGTCGACCTCGTCCGGCGAAAACACGCCGGCGTCGGTGATAAACTTGTACTCGCGCGAGCGGAAAAAGAACTTGATTGTTTTTTCCCTGTGCTCAAGCGAGGGGTCGTCTATAAAATAGTGGCTTTCCCTATTCATCTTGGCTTTTGTCCGGCTCCGATGTCGCTGCGCCTGCCCCGGATTTGCGCCGCCTGCGCCGGCGTGAAATACCGCTTGCAATCAGCACAACTATTGCTATGACAACGGCTATCACAAGCAGTGTGGGAAATACATATACAAACCACACTATAAAATCCTGTGCGCCGTCTGCAAAATCGGCCCACGATTCGGTAAACGACTGATGCAGCCGCTCGCCGAATGTTTTGGGCGGCTCTGTTATCCTCTGATACTCGACAACCTCACGTAGCGATACGTTTACCGTCGCCATTTCAACGGCTTTGTCATAGCGCTGCAGCGTCGAGTAGAGGCTTTCGATCTGGTAGCGCACCTCAGACAGTTTATCCTCGAGTTTGAGCATATACTCAAGGTCATCGGCTCCCTCAAGCATCGAAAGCAGCCGTTCTTCCTGCACAAGCAGCGAGTCGAGCCGCGCTTTCGAGTCATAGTAGCTGTCGGTGATGTCCTCTGCACTCTCCTGCCGGCTCAAGACGTTGAAGCTGCCCGAAAGAGCCTCGACATACGCGTCCAGCCCGGCTGCGGGGACGCGGAGTACAAACGTCGCGCTGCGCGTCACGTTGCCATAGTCGGACAGGCTCTTGCCCGTTATATACGACGACTCGACGTATCCGCCCGCGGCAGCGGTCACGGCGGTGATTTCGCCGACGGCTTTATCGAACTCTTTAGTTTCGAGGTCGAGCCGGACGGTTTTTATTATCTTTCGCGTATCGTCTATATTGTCAGAGTTGCCGGACACCAGCGAGTGCCGGTCGTCATCGGAAACGAACTGTTCTGCGGTATGTTCGTATCCCGACGACGTGCTGCCCGAGTATCCGCCATGGCTCGTGTTGGGCATCGCCGAGTCGGTCGCTTTGCCCATTCCCGAGGAGCATCCCACAGCATAAATGAGCGCGATGGACGCGAGTATTGCCGCAAGCAGTTTTAAGGTTAGTTTTTTCATGGCCGTTCTCCGTTTCAATTCAGTTTACCGCGCGATATAAGCGCCCGAGGCGGAGGGGACAGCGACAGGAGCTTATTTGCCCAGCTTTGCAAGCGCGGCCTCTATGCCTGACAGTGTGTCGCGCCATTTTTCAAGCTTTGCGCGCTCGGCCTCGATCACCGCGGCGGGAGCTTTTGATATAAAGCCTTCGTTTGCAAGCAGTTTTTCGGCGCGTTTTATTTCCTTTTCGGCATTTTCTTTTTCTTTGGCAAGGCGCGCACGTTCGGCTTCGAAATCGACCATCTCGGCAAGCGGAATGTAGAGCGTTGCGGCGCCGGTGACGATTGTAACTGCGTCGGCTCCGACATCCTCGCGGCTTGCCTCAGCGGGTCTGAACACAACCTCGGAAGCATAGGCAAGCTTTGTAAAGAAGGCTGCGTTCTGCTCGCCGAATGCTTCTGTATCGTCGGAGTAGATATAAAGACTTGTCTTCTTCGACGGGGGCACGTTCATTTCGGCGCGGCGATTGCGGACAGCGCGAATAGCCTCTATAACCGCGTTCATGCGCTCCTCGTCCTCCGCAAAGCCAAGCGAGTCTTTCTTTTCGGGATAGGGCGCTATCATGATGCTCTCGCAGTCATGCGGCAGGGCGAGGTATATCTCCTCGGTTATAAACGGCATGAACGGGTGCAGCAGCTTCATCGTCTCCGAGAGCACATAGGCGATAACGTTTTGTGCGACAATGTTGTCACGCGTGCCCTTTTCGGCAAAGCGCGGCTTGAGCAGCTCAATATACCAGTCGCAGAAAATGTCCCAGATGAAGTCGTAGAGCTTTGAAAGCGCAACGCCGAGCTCGTACGCGTCAAAGTTGGTGCGCACCTCGCCTATGAGATTGTTGAGCGTCGAGAGTATCCACCTATCCTCGAGCGCAAGCTCGTCGGATGCGGGCAGCTCGATTTTGTCGATTTCAAGGTTCATAAGCACGAACCGCGCCGCGTTCCAAATCTTATTGTTGAAGTTGCGAGCCGCCTCTATCTTCTCATCGGAGAAACGCATGTCATTGCCGGGCGAGTTGCCGGTCGCAAGCGCAAAACGCAGCGCATCCGCGCCGAATTTCTCGATAATATCGATGGGATCGATACCGTTGCCCAGCGATTTTGACATCTTGCGCCCCTGCGCGTCTCTTACCAGTCCATGGATAAAGACGTCGGGGAACGGGATTTGTTCCATACAGAACAATCCCATAAATATCATCTTTGAAACCCAGAATGTTATAATGTCATAAGCCGTGACCAGCACCGAGGTGGGATAAAACTCGCGCAAATCCTGCGTGTCCTCGGGCCATCCAAGCGTCGAGAACGGCCAAAGCGCCGACGAAAACCATGTGTCAAGCACATCCTCGTCCTGCGTAACATTGTGCGAGCCGCACTCCGGGCAAACCGTGACGTCTTCCTCGGATACCGTCATCTCGCCGCAGTCGTCGCAGTAGAAAGCCGGGATTCTGTGCCCCCACCAAAGCTGGCGAGAGATACACCAGTCGTGGATATTTTCCATCCAGTTGAGGTAAATTTTTGCAAATCTTTCGGGAATGAAGCGGATCTCGCCCTCTTTAACGACCTTGATTGCCGGCTCGGCAAGCGGTTTCATCTTGACAAACCACTGCAGCGAGGCCAACGGCTCGACCACAGTGCCGCAGCGATAGCAGTGGCCGACATTGTGGGTGTGTTTTTCAATTTTGACAAGCCATCCGCCCGACTCAAGGTCGTCGACAACGGCTCGTCTGGCGTCATAGCGGTCGAGGCCGCAGTATTTGCCGCCGTTTTCATTTACGAGCGCTTTCTCGTCAAATATATTAACCTGCTCGAGCCCGTGGCGCTGACCCATCTCAAAGTCGTTTGGGTCGTGGCAGGGCGTTACCTTAACGCAGCCGGTGCCGAAACTGCTGTCGACATACTCGTCCGCAAACACCGGTATGATGCGGCCGACAAGCGGCAGCTTGACGCTTCTGCCTATTATATGCTGATAGCGCTCATCTTCGGGATTGACGGCTACGCCCGTGTCGCCGAGCATCGTCTCGGGACGGGTTGTAGCAACGGTCAGATACTCGCCGGTCTCGTCGCCTGCATCGTTCAGAATAGGGTAGCGTATGTGCCAAAGGCTGCCCTCAAGCTCGCGGTGGTCGACCTCGGTGTCGGCAAGCGCGGTATTACAGCTCGGGCACCAGTTGATAATGCGGTATCCGCGGTAAATTAAGTCTTTGTTGTAAAGGTCGACGAAAGTCTTTCTGACGGCCGCGGGCAGACTGCCCGACATTGTAAAGCGCTCGCGCGTAAAGTCGCAGGATGTGCCAAGCCGCTTGAGCTGCTCTATTATTCTGTTGCCGTATTTTTCTTTCCACTCCCAGACAAGCTCGACAAACTTTTCGCGGCCGAGGTCGTGGCGCGAAAGTCCCTTCTCGTTGCGCAGCATTTCCTCAACTTTAATCTGCGTGGCTATGCCCGCATGGTCGGTGCCGGGCACCCAGAGCGTGCGGTATCCCTGCATGCGTTTTGCGCGCACGATTATATCCTGAAGCGTATTGTTAAGCGCATGGCCCATGTGCAGCTGCCCGGTGACGTTGGGCGGCGGAATCACGACCGTAAATACCGGCCTGTCGTCGGGCTCGGGCGACGGTGTAAAGTAGCCTTTTCTCTCCCATTCGGCATATATTCGACCCTCGATTTCGGTCGGGTCGTATGTTTTGGAAAGCTCTTTTTTCACAATAATCACCTTCGAAAAAATAAAATAATTGTATTCATGTCGTCCAAACAAAAAATCCCGCGTGCAAAAGCACACGGGACGCAAAATTTGCGCGGTACCACCCTGTTTCGCGGCAAAACTGCCGCGCGCTCTGCCGCAGCGCAACGCACTCGAAACCGGCGCATTTTCGCGACCGAGCGCTATGCCAAGCACATTCGCCGGTGCAATTTATGCGTCTTTACTGCGCGCCGGTATAACGTCCGGCAGACGCCGCAAACTACTCACGATTTAAAGCCAAACACAACCCGTCACTGTGGCTGCGGACCGTTCAATTTAAAGCGTTTTCATCTGCGGAGGCTCGGGGGCGACTTCGGCGGACTTCGAATACGGCGCTTTCAGCATGCCGCTGCATGTTGCGGCTGCACCGCTCTCTGTGAAACGAAGGGATCGCGTACTACTCCCCGTCATCGCCGACAGAATATTCGTTTTATAATATCAGTATATCACTTTCGATGGCTGCTGTCAATATCTTTTCCCGCCTGCAGGCAGCTTTATTCGAAATTGAAATTTCAGGCTTTGCATGGCCTGCAGAACATGCGGTATTGTTCACCGGAGACCGTAAAGCCGGCCTGGGCGGGTTCCGATATTGCGCCAAACAGCCTCAAGCCGATATATAAAAGTCCTGCTATTTTTGACGGCGGTGCCGCTCGCCGAGTATTTTTTCAAGTCTGAGCAGCTCGCGCAGCTTTTTGAGCTTATCGTTGTGGCGTGTCGAGCGGAATTTCGGGAAGGACGCAATAGTGCGTCTTATCTGCGTGTTGATTTTAAAAAACACCTCGGGGTATGCGGCTCCGGCAGACTCGTATTTGGCTTTGAGCGTCTGCAGCGCGAGGTCGATTTTCCCGGCCGCGGTGCGCAGCAGCTCGTCAAACTCCGACATCTTTGTAACGGTGTAGACCGTGTCGGAAACTAAAACGGCAAACATCACAATCGAGGTTATGTACCTTATGTCTGCGGGGATGCGCTCTATCAGCGCAGACAGCCGTGGATGGATAATTTTAAGCTGGACAACCGACATCAGCCCGAACACGACGGCGCCGAGCAAAAATACCCGACCGCCAATGTTGAATTTCATATCCGAGTAGTCCCACCAGCGGGCGTGGAACATCTTTTCCATCAGCCATGAGGTCAGATATTCCAATGCGGTGCTTATTATGGCAGCCAAAATAAAAATTAATATGGGGTTTTGCAGCCGGCCGATTAAAAGCACATTTAAAACCGCGCCGCTGCCATATATTGGACAATATGGGCCGTTGAGAAACCCCCGGTTGACAAACCGCCTTTGCTGCACCGAGCAAATTATCGTTTCATAAGCCCAGCCCGCAATGCTGTATATAACGAAATACAGAAAATATATTTCAATATAATCCATTGTGATTTTGCTTGAGCTTGAATTTCGTCGGAATTTTAACTGCAAGCGTTTCGCGCGCCGCGCAAAGTTTATCGGCGACCGTCACAAGCATGCTCTCCGCATAGCGCGGAGGAACAGGGGTAAGCGGGAACATATGTTTAATTATGATATCGCGTTCGATGTCGTTTAGTTTGAAATCGCGCTCGGCGTTTTCAAGTGCGGTTTTAGGATGTGTATATCCGTGAAATCTCGGGCACACGTCGGGATCGTGCCAATCGTAAAGAAAATAATCGTGTAGCAGCGCTCCGCGCACCATTGAGCGCATGTCAACCTCAAGTCCGAGCCGGAGCGCCAAACGCATACTGCAAAGCGCCACCGAGACCGAGTGCTGATAAGTGCTCACCGCCCCGTGCTGCACAAACCCGGCCTGAAGTTTCATGCCCTCCGAGTCGAGTATGTCGCGGGCATATTGGCAAAGCATTTGCATAAGCTGCTTATTTGTGTATATGGCTTTCATAAATCTCGGCAAAAGTAGCAAATCAGTTATTTTTGGCTGCCTGCAATAAGCTCCGAAGCGCGCGCCGCCAGCGCGTGTTTCGTGTTTTCAAGTTTGCCGTCCAGCACCTCCTCAAAAAGCAGCCCGAGCAGCCTGCCCAGCTTTTTGCCTGCAGGCACGCCGAGTGCAATGAGGTCGTCGCCGCCGATCTCGAGCATGGAAAGCGACACGCAGTCACCGGACGCTAAAATGTCGTCGGCAAGCGCCAGCGCCGCCGTATATTTTTCGGCCGCCTCCGCATCTCGTGCCGCTGCGGCCGAAGCGCGCCGCAACTTGAGCAGTCCCACCGCAAGCTCGGGCGAAAGTTTTGCAACAAGCCTGCGGATACCCGGTCTTGAAAGATCGGCCGGCTCGGGCTCGCGTATCAGCCGGAAAGCGCTATCCCGCGTGTGACGGTCGGTTTTCAGCCGACGAAGAATATCCGATGCCGCCAGTGCGCTCTCCTCGCGGCCGCGCCAGTCCACATGCTCGAGCAGTGCCGCAAGCCGCAGCCATATAGGCTCGCCGACCGCGGTCGCGACAGCAAGCGCTCGGCGAAGCATGTCGCCGCAAGCAGGGTCGGGGCGTGCTGCCATAGCCGGAAGCTCCGGTATCACCGGCGCGAGCACATCCCTGAATTTGTGCATATACTTTTCGGCATACGGGCCGCCCAGCGCACCGTAAAGTTCGACGCAGATGCGCTCGGCCGACACCGCCGAAAGCAGGTGCGCGCACTGCAGCATAGCGCGCGTGGTCTCGGGTTCCGGCTCGAAACCGTACACCGAAGCAAAACGCACGCCGCGCAGGATTCGCAGCGCGTCCTCGGTAAAACGCTGTACCGGCTCTCCCACTGCTCTCAATATTCCGCCGCGCAGGTCTTTCATCCCGCCGAAAGGGTCGACAAGCCCAGTCGTCGGCGAATATGCCATTGCGTTGACCGTGAAATCACGCCGCGCAAGGTCGTCTTCAATGCTGTCCGAATACTCGACGCTGACCGGATGCCTGTGATTTGCATACTCGCCGTCACAGCGAAATGTCGTGATCTCGGTCACCACACCGCCGGTCACCACACCGACGGTCCCATGTTTTATGCCGGCCGTAATCGTTTTATATCCGGCAAACAAAGCCAATACCTCGTTTGGCTTTGCATTTGTTGCTATATCATAATCTTTTGGCGTAAGCCCCAGCAGCGTGTCACGCACACAGCCGCCAACTATATAGGACTTGTAGCCGCTGTCCTCGAGCCTGCGCAGCACCGCTGCGGTATAATCGGGAATATACATTGAAATTTGCCTCGTACAGCGCCGGAAAAAGTGTTTTTTATGCGGGGGTATCCGCTTCGGCAGAGGTGTTACAGTCGCTGAAGCCGACGCTCCGCATTTCGCGCGGGCGGAGCTATTTCGCCTTTGCGCGCCGCCGGTTTATTATGAGCATGTATCGCTTTTCGATAAACCGGCACTTTATAATTATATCACCGCGCCGCTGCCTGTGCAAGTGAAAAATCAACCCGAAAGTTTGAAATTAAGCTGTATGCTGTCATGTCCGGTTTCGCCTAAAATCAGTGGCTGCCGGCTGCCGAAATCGGGTATGCCGTATGATTTTTTTACCTCTGCGGAGGGGTAAATCGCAAGCTCGGCGCGCGGAAACCGCACCGTATCTGCAAGGCTGTAGTATGACGGGCTGTGCGCACCGAATATGACGCATTTCGCCGCCTGCGCCCAGCTTTCAATCAGCTCCTCCCGCTCCCGGGGAACGTCGCCGTTGCCGCCGCCTATATAAAGCAGCTCGGCGCCCGACACATACAGCGCGACTACAGGATGGCTGGAGCGCTTTGTATACAGCCGCGCGGGAAGCAAAAGCGAAAGCGAGTGCAGCTCGACCTGCGTGTCAATGGCGGCGTTGTAATATACCGCCCGCGTGCCAAACTCGCCGGCTGCCTCCTCGAGGGCGAGTGCGATATGCCTCTCGGCCTCGGTCTGCGGCCTGGGCAGGATTAGGGCGTCCACAAAATAGCGCGATGCCATGCGCATATACTGCATCACATGCCGGCGGTGCAGATGAGTAAGCACATAGCCGTCGATTTTGGTGGCATAAAGCCTTGTTCTCGCCAGCCGCACCGCATTTTTCAGCGGCGTGTATGTCCCGTCACTGACGTCGCATATCAGCGCCGCGCCGCGAGTGCCAATCACAAGCATGTCGTTTTTTGTGCCGCTGTTATAGTATATGACTTTCGCCGCGCCGGCTTCAACGCCGCTCCAAATGCCGAGCGCTATGGCAAATGCCGCCGCAAATGCAACTGCCGCAGCCGCTATTGCTGCCCCGCCCGCAAACACAGGCTTTATCCGCGGCAAGATAAGCAGCGCCACAGCCGCCGCCGCAAATGCTATCCAGACAAACGGATAGCGCAGCGAAATCACCGCGGAAGATGCCGGCCGCGCAAGCGTCTGCGACAGCACCCGCACAAGTTCGCAGAGCACGCCCGCCGCAAACTCGAGCGGCAGCGAAAGCGGCGTGCCGTAAAAAAGCAGCACAAGCGGCAAAATATAAAGCAGTGCTGTCACCGGCAACGTAAAAACAAGCGTCGCGAGCGGAGCCAGCGGTGAAAATTCGCCGCATACAAGCCACGAGACGGGGAGCGTGAAAACCGTCGCGTAAAGCGAACTAATGAAGCTTTCGCGCAAAAAGGAAGGCATGCGCAACCGGGGATTTTTGCGAGTTGTGCGGCTGCTGCGCGCCGCCATAATGCCCAGCGTCGCGCACATGGACATAAGCAGTCCGATGTCGGCGGCGGCAGCGGGGCTCGCCGCAATGATTGCGGCGACTGCAACAAACAGCGAGGTCGGCCCGTCGGCACGCCTGCGCAGCAGAAATGCGGCATAATACAGCACAGCCATCGTCGAGGCGCGCGCCACCGCCGGCGACATGCCGGTCAGCGCGTATATCGCCACCGCGCCGCAGGCAAGCAGCGCAAACCGTATGTATTTGTTCAGCCCGCGCAGAAGCATTTCAAGCGCGCCGAGCAAAATCGAAAGGTGCTCGCCGCTTATCGCCAGCAGATGCAAAATGCCGAGCGTGCGGAAATCGCGCGAGATTGTGCCGGTCAGGCTGTCCCATCGGCCGAGCAGCAGGCACGATGCAAATTCTCCCGAACTTTTGCCGAGCGCCATAACAAGCCGCTGCGACAAAACGGTGTTAAGCCGCCTGAAAAAGCAGCGCAGCATCGCCCGCTCGCCACAAGCAGGCACTGCGCCTCCGGGGTCGGTCTCAGAGTGCAGCGTCAGCATTATCCCGCGCGAGGCCCCGTAGGCCGCCTCCGAAAGCGTGGAGTATTCAGGCAGCGAGAGGACTATATTATCAAGAGTGTAGATTTTACAGGTGTCAAGGTCGAGTATGTAGTCGGCGTCAAGCAGCGCATATACCTTGCTCGGGCCGACAGAACTGTCGTCTATCGCGCTTATTTCTACATAATACGACGCGTCGTATGAGCTTATGCGCTCGATGTCAAGCACTGTAAATGTAACGGTATGTATGCCGTCGCCGTATTTTTCGAGCAGGCGCGCCGGACGGCCGAAATGCAGCTGTGATACAAGCGCCGCGATGGCACACGCAAAAAGCAGCGCCGCAATCGAGGCATAGAGCCGTCTCCTTGGCGCCGCTTTATTTTCACTTTCACCGCAGGATGAGGCCTGTGGCGGCTGCGCCATGCGGGTATGACGGATTCGGAGTTTTTTCGGGTAACCGGCTCGAATTGCGAGCACCAAAGACACCGCTCCGGCCGCAAAAAACAGGGCCGCAGCCGCAAGTTTTAGAAAGCCTGCTATCGTTGGGTCCGCGTCGGCAGCCGCAAAATATCCGATAAAAGACACGGCCGCGAAACCTGCCGCCGCACAGCATGCCGGACGCAGCACAAGAAAATCTGTCAAGCTCATCCCATTGCGGAAAGTGGTTTTTATTTATATTTTTCGCCCTGCCGGATACGTCACTGCTCCGGCAAAAGCCTCGTCTTCGAGTGTTTTATAGTCGTATTTGCTTTCCTGCGCCAAAACTTTTTTAAGTTCGGGACGCGTTTTCGGGCGCCGGGGCATAAACACCGTACAGCAGTCTTCATAGGGCAGAACAGACGTCTCGAACGTCCCTATCTGACGCGCACGGGTCACTATTTCGTCCTTGTCCATTCCTATGCACGGACGGAATACGGGCATATTCACGACCTCGTCGGTCACGGTCAGCGCCTCCATCGTCTGTGAGGCCACCTGCCCGATAGCCTCGCCGGTCACAAGCGCCGACGCGCCGTATTTGCGGGCCACGCGCTCGGCAAGGCGCATCATCGAGCGGCGCAAAAGCAATGTGAAGTAATCCTCGTCACAGCATCTGCGCAGCTCCTCCTGGATTTTGGTCACCGAGATAACGTGCACTTTCATGGAGCGTGTGTACTCGCACAGTATGCTCGCAAGCTCGAGCACCTTGTCGCGCGCCTGCTCCGAAGTGTACGGATAGCTTTCAAAGTGTACGGCTTCTACCCGAACGCCCCGGCGCGCCATCATAAAGCCGGCGACCGGGCTGTCAATGCCGCCGGAAAGCAGCAGCATAGCCTTGCCGTTGGAGCCGTATGGCAGCCCGCCCGCTCCGGGCAGCGAGCCGGCGTGGATATAGGCATTCGACTCCCTGATTTCGGTGACCACGGTCACGTCGGGATTGTTTACGTCAACTTTAATACGGCCGCCCATCACCTGGCAAACGGCGTGGCCTACCGCCGCCGAAATTTGCGGTGAGGTAAGAGGAAACTTTTTGTCACTGCGTTTTGACTCTGCCTTAAACGTTTTTACGCCGGCAAGGAACCGCGGCACATACTCTTTCGCCAAAGTCAAAATCGCGTCTATGTCCTTTTCGGCGACAGCCGCGCGCGCCACCGCATTTATACCGAACACATGCTGCACCTCATAGACCGCGTCGTCGGTGGCGCGCCGGGCAGCCTCGTCTGTCGGTTCTATATAAACGGTGCTCTGCGCCCAGGTAACGGAAAATTCGCCGAGCGGCGCAAGCCGCTCTTTTATCTCGCGTACCAGTATAGCCTCAAATTGGGATCTGTTCATCCCCTTGAGCGCAATCTCACCGTATTTGGCAAGTATTACTTCCTTCATCAGACAGTATCCTTTTTATCAAACCTTTCGCATCTTTGCGGGTCTGCCGGGCGATTGTGTTGCCCGGCAAACCCGGCAAGCAGCCTTGCTTTATTGCCGGCCGCCCATTTAATATTTGTCGGTTTTTTCACCTTATTCGTCTTATATTTGAACCCGGGGGCGGCAGCCCGCGCCTGTATGCGTCGATTACATGTGAAACTTCGCTCCGGGACTCGGTCGTAAAATTGTAAAGCGACAGCGCTATGCCGGCGGCATCGAGAGCCTCCGCTTTGTCGGCCATATAAACCGGCACGCTGTTGTAGAGGATGTCGCGCGCGCCGTCGGGCAACACCGGAAACATCGCACCCGCTCTGTCTCGCAAGGCAGTCGTTCCGCCGCCCAGCCTACGAGCAAATGTCATCAGCGGCAGTCTACCATACACAAGCGCGCCTTTTACCCCGCAGCCGATGTCCCGCATCTGTGCCAGCATCAGCTCGGGCGAGAGTATCACGCCCTTCAAGTACTGCAGGTAAAACTCTGCGGCGGGGGTGTTTGTAATGTTCAGCCGCACTCCGCCGACAGCATAAAATCCCTCCGCAAGCTCAAGCTGGCCAATGTTTTCGACAAGCATATACTCTGCGCCGGCTGATTTTGCAGCTAAAAGAAGCTTTTTCAGCTTTGGCAGCTCGGTGTCAAACGCGACGGGCGGCAGCACAACGCCGTTTGCCACGCCGCGCTCAAATTTATCGGGCGGCAAAAATACAGCGTCAAAATAGCCTTCGCCCGCAATCTGCTCGGGCGTGCGGAAAACGCCGAGCTTCAGGCGCGCCTCGGGCGATTTTGCGCGCGGCGGCCTGTAGCTTGCGTCAAAATCGGGCTTTGTGCGGGAAATTACTATTGGCGCCCTCTGCACTGCAACCGGCCTGTCCACCGGCTCCGCCGCCAACCGCGACTGTTTTTTGTCGCGTTCGGAGCGCACGCCGAGCATGATGCGCAGCGTACCGCCCTCTCCCGTAAAATATGCGTCGGTGAATCCCCCGCGCGAAAAAATGCGGCGAAGTGCATCCGCTTCGGCCTCCGTCGCAGCGCGCCTTTCGTCAAGCAGCATGCGGTATATGCGCGTCACACCGCCTGTGTAGCTCGGACTTTTCATGCGGCCTTCGATTTTAAGGGACGACACTCCCATCTCAATCAGTTCCGGGATGTGCCCCGCAAGCGACAGGTCGCGCAGCGATATAGGATACTCCTTGCCGCGCCTTGCCTGTTTTGCCCGTACGCCCGCAACAGGCTCGTATGGCAGCCTGCACGGCTGGGCACACTCGCCGCGGTTGCCGCTGCGCCCGCCCATTACAGCGCTGAGCAGGCATTGACCCGAACAGGACACGCACAGGGCGCCGTGCACAAACATCTCGATTTCGACCGGCGACTTTTTGCATATCTCCTCAAGCAATTTTTTCGGCAGCTCGCGCGCGACGACCACGCGCGTCACGCCAAGCCCGGCAAGCCTCTGCAGTGCAGGCAGATTATGCACCGCCGCCTGTGTGCTGACATGCACAGGCAGTCCGGGCAGCCGCTTTTGCATCAGGGTTATCAGCCCCATATCGGCGCAAATAACCGCATCGACGCCCATCTCATAAAGCAGCCCCGCATAGGCAAGCGCCTCCGGCAGCTCGCGGTCGTACAGCACGGTGTTGAGCGTCACATAGACACGCACGCCGCGGGCATGGCAATATTCTATCGCTTTGCGCAGCTCTTCGTCGGTGAAGTTTTTGGCGTTTGCACGCGCGTTGAAACGCCTGCCTCCCATATAAACTGCGTCCGCGCCGGCAAGTACCGCGGCTCTCACCGCCTCCGGCGAACCGCACGGCGAGAGCAGCTCGGGCAACCCGCTATTCTTCGTCTTCACTTTGCTCCACCGGGAGTCCGAGTTTGCGGCGCAATTCCGCGTTTTCGCGGCGCAACTTTGCCGCTTCCTGTGCATAGCTCATTATCTGGCTCTGCAAATCGTCGACTCTCACGGCGGTTTTCATCTTGTCGTCGAGGTAATCCAAACAGGCGAGTATCGCCGCATCGAATTTGGTGCAGCGTTTGTTTGACACAACTATGTCGTTTATCTTACGGCTCACAATTTTCGCAAGCCCCATGACATACTCTTCGCTTTCATCCGAAAGCAAGTTTAGGATAGTGCCTGCCACCTCGACAGTATATCTTTGTTTCATAAATTTACTCCTTGCAGGGGAAATCAGTATTGAAAATGCTATATTTATGTTGTATAATATTATACAATATATGTTTTTAAAATTAAATGCCTTTTTTAAAATTTAAAAACTCCGGGCGTTACTATTAACAAAGCCTGCTTTATTCCTAACATATAAAAGCAAGGAAAAATATATCAAAGCGAGGAATGCGGCAAAAGCGTCGCACTGTCGCGCCAAAAGCCGCTGTATCGGAACATGGACATAGTAAAAAATGCTCGTCGCCTCGTCGTGAAGGTCGGTTCATCCACCCTGACTTATGAAAACGGGCACATGAACTTCAAGCGAATTGAGGCAATCGCGCGTGTACTGTCGGACTTTGTCAACAGCGGGCGCGACGTGGCGCTTGTCACCTCGGGCGCAATCGCGGTCGGAACAGCAAAGATGGGGCTTGACCATCGTCCCACAACTACGGAGGAGCGGCAAGCCATGGCCGCTATCGGCCAATGCGAGCTTATGCGCATATACGAGGGATTTTTCCAAAACTATGGACATCCCGTCGGTCAGGTGCTGCTCACCCGCGGAACAATCGAAAACGAAATATCGCGCAGAAACGCCGTAAACACCCTAAACACGCTGTTTAAGTTCGGCTGTGTGCCTATTGTCAACGAAAACGACACTGTCGCATGCGAAGAGATTGAAATGCTTGACACCTTCGGCGACAACGACACGCTTTCGGCTTGGGTGGCCGTCATGATCGGCGCCGACGTGCTTATTATACTGTCGGATATTGACGGGCTTTACGACGGTGACCCTCGCAGCAAGCCCGACGCCAAGCTCATTCACACCGTCGAGGTAATAGACGAGACCATAATGAGCTATGCCGGCGGCGCAGGCTCTAATCGCGGGACGGGAGGCCTGCTCACAAAACTCAAGGCCGCAAAAATCGCGACCGAGGCCGGTATCCCCACATTCATTTTAAACGGCGAAAACCCCGAGATACTCTATGAACTTTGCGACGGCAATCCTATCGGAACATATTTTAAAGCTAATAAGTATGTTCATAGATAAAATCAAAAAAGTATACATAAAAGCGCGTCTGTCCGCGAAACTGCGGTGACGCGCTTTTTCGCGTCTGAAATGCTATACTGTTAAGCGTTTAAATATCGCAGCATATCCGCCCACTCCGCCCACAAAAAGGTATGCCCTGCGGCTGCGAGAGGCGCGTTCCGTCAGGCAGGGGAAAAACGGGCGCCGCTGGTCCGCAATTTTTACGGCCCGGCTTGCCCTGTGCCGGAAATCATCGCGCGCAGCTGGTCGAGCGATATGACGGGCACGCCGAGCGAGCGCGCCTTGTCGAGTTTCGAGCCGGCTTCCTCGCCCGCAAGCACATAAGACGTCTTTTTGGACACCGACGAGGCGGTTTTTCCGCCGTTTGCTTCGATTAGCTCCGTCGCCTCACTGCGCGTCATGCCGGGCAGTGTTCCCGTTATCACGAATGTAAGCCCGGAAAGCGTACCCTCGGCTTTGCCCTTGCGCTCCGATTCCGTCAGCACGCCTGCCTCTTTGAGTCTCCTGACAAGCTCGAGCGCCTGTGGGTGTGAAAAGTAATCGCGTATAAACTTTGCGGTTATCTCGCCGATGTCCTCAATCGCTGTAAGTTCTTCTTCGGTTGCCCGCGCAACGGCGTCAAGACTGCCGAACCGGTCGGCAAGCGCTTTTGCGGCAGCTTCACCGACCTGTCTGATTCCCAGCGCGCAGATAAGCCTTGCCAGCCCGCGCGTCTTGGAGGCTTCGATTGCGGCGACCAGATTTTCGGCTGACTTTTTCCCCATGCGCTCGAGGCCCTCAAGCTGCTCTACCGTCAAACTGTAAAGGTCGGCGACATTTTGAACAAGTCCCGTGGAAATAAGCTGGTTTACAAGCGCCGGGCCAAGCCCTTCGATGTTCATTGCGCCCCGCGAGGCGAAATACTCAATGCTGCGAGAAAGCTGTGCCGGGCAGGCTGCGTTTGTACAGCGGTATGCCGCCGCGCCCTCGTCTCGCGTCACCGGCTCGCGGCAGGAGGGACACTGCTCTGGCATTTCAAATATAACCTCGCTGCCGTCGCGCCGCTCGGTGTCGGAGCCGATAATCTCGGGGATTATCTCGCCCGCCTTGCGCACAAGCACGATGTCGCCCACGCGGATGTCGCGCTCGCGTATCAGGTCGAGATTGTGCAGCGTCGCCGCCGAAACCGTCGTGCCGGCAAGTCTGACCGGTTCAAGCACGGCCTGGGGCGTGAGCACACCCGTTCTGCCGACGTTGACTTTTATGTCGAGCAGCCTTGTCCTTGCCACCTCGGGCGGGTATTTGTATGCCACCGCCCAGCGCGGGCGGTTTGCTACCCAGCCGAGCTCGGCGCGCCTTGCGATATTGTCGAGCTTGATAACTGCGCCGTCTATATCGCAGTCCAGCTCTCCCCTTGCACTGTCTATCGCCTCAACCGCCTCAACAATCGCATCCGCACCAGAAAGCGTGCGTGCCATTGGAAGTACCGGGAACCCCTCTTCGCGCAAAAACTCGAGCGTTTCGGTATGTGTGTCGAACGCCATATCGCAGCGCTGGATGTTGAATGCATATATGCACAGCCCGCGCTCGGCGGTTACAGTAGCGTCGAGCTGGCGCAGGGAGCCCGCCGCCGCATTGCGGGGATTGGCAAAAAGCCGCTCGCCCCGCTCCTCGCGCTGCGCATTGAGCCGCTCGAATGCCTCGCGCGGCATGTAAACCTCGCCGCGCACGTCAAGCACGCCGCGATATTTTATTCGGTGGGGAACGCCTCCTACCACAAGCAGGTTTTCGGTCACGTCCTCGCCCACAAAGCCGTCGCCGCGCGTCGCGCCGCGGACGAGGCGTCCGCCTTCATAGTAAAGGCAAACCGACAGGCCGTCGATTTTCGGCTCGACCGAATATCTTTCGTGTGCCCCCACCCGCTCTATAAAAGCGCGAAGCTCGCCGAAATCGAACACGTCTGCAAGGCTGTCCATCGGAACAGCATGCGTGACTTTTGAAAACTTCTCGGACGGTCGACCGCCCACCCTTTGCGTCGGCGAGTCAGGTGTGACAAGCTCCGGATACGCGGCCTCAAGCTGCTCGAGCTCGCGGAAAAGCATGTCATACTCATAGTCCGAGATCTCTGGGCTGTCGTCTTCGTAATATTTTTTCGCGTGAAAATCAATCAGTTTGCGTAATTCTTCTATGCGCTCGCGAGGGTTTTTGGTTTCCATACTCTTTCCGTTATTTCTGAAGATTTTGAGGGCTGTTTTTTGAAAATTTAAAGTCGAAAAAGCGGCGGCATGCCGTGTGTGCGTCGGCATCCGTCGCTGCCACAACGCTTTTCGCTTCAGAATCTGCGGCCGCCTCCTCCACCGCCATGACTTCGCCCGCTACTTGACCTGTGTGTGCCGCTTCCGCGGCCTCCGCCGCCGTGATGCGTTGTGTCTCGGGGCGTACGCCTAACCGTTTCACGGACAAAGATGTCGCGCGCTTCGGTTATCTCGACCTTCGTGTTGGTTAAAAGGTCATATTTGTAGGTGCTGCCCTTCAGGCTATACTTTGAGCTGACCGAGACATAGTAGATTACTGCCACCGCAAATCCGGCACCAGCAGCAACAAGTATGTCAATTGCGGTTATATCGCGCATGTAAGCAGGTTTTATCAGACCATGCTCGATGCGCACGTCGACACCGCCCGGGCCAGCATCATAGCGATATTGCCCGCGAACGGGGCCTGCGTCTATATACTCTTTCGCCCGCGCGAACATATTGTATGCCGCGCCGTAGTAGTCGGCGTCGTACAGATAGCTGTAGACAATGTCAAACAGGTCGGCCAGCCGCGCGTCGCTTATAATGTCTATCATCTCGCCGGTGGTCGTTATAATCGGGATACGGTTGACCATGTCGAGATAGAATATCATGCCGGAGAAATCGTTTGACGCATCTCCGAACCCGCCGTGATCGTAGAAATCGTCGGCATGCGCTATCGCCGCGCGCTCCGCCGCCTCGTAATTGTCCCTGTACTCATGCTCGGTATCGGCGAGGAAGACGAAGTCATAGCCCGTTTCGGCGCGCAGCCGGGCAAGATATTCGTCAAGCTCCGCTGCTTCGCCTGCGCTCATCACGCCCGCATAGTCGAACACGCGGGCACTTTTGCCGTGGGCCGGAACTAAAAGCAGCGCAACAAGCGCCAAAGTCAAAGCAAGCAGCAATATCGGGAGGCGTTTCACCATATAAAATACCCCCCGAGCAGCATAAGAGCCGCGACCACGCCGAAAATTATCCCACAGTGGGTAAGCAGCTTCTTTTTGTCAATAGGCAGCACCCCGCACACAGCTTTAGTCTGCCCGTTCATTGCATAATAATATACCTTGTTGTCTTTTCCCTTGTGCCTGTAGGTCATTATCCAGGCAGGAAGCAATGTGTAGCGGTATTCCGAGCCCGTAAAATTCGCGCTGGTGCGACCTGAAAGCGAGGTGTATGTGCAGTCGCGCGTCAAAAGTGACTGCACGTAGCCTTGGCATTCGCTTTCAAGGGACTCGCTTACCTCGCTCTTTTCGATGTCACGCTTTTCCGCCATAAATCCCGCAAGATATTTGTCTTGAAAGGGCTCAAGCTGCTGGTATCTGTACGGGTGGACGCCGTTTGCGAGCTTGCGGTCGGCTTTGCTAAGTGCCGAACGCTGGAGATTGCTGAATTTTATCTTTCCGCGCCGCACTACCCGGAAGTAGCGGCGTCTTGTTATCACATGCGTCGGAGTTGTGGTTGTAATGACCCTGACGCCTTCGCCTTCAAACGAGGCGAAGGCGTCATAATCGGCCATCCAGTAAGGATAATAAACGCCTGTTATCGAATCGAGGTTTTTCTCGCTTTTGAAATCCCCGGGGACATAGCGGTGCTTTTTTATCCAGTTTGCCAGCTCCGCCTTCGCCGTTTCTTTGTCGACGGTAAACGGAAGCACGCTGTCGGGTTTCCACTCGGCCGAAAGCCGCCCGGCAAGCACCACCGGATTGTGACAATAATAGCACTCCGTCGCCGCTGTCGTGGCATCGGTTACAAGCTCGGCTCCGCAACTTGGACAAGTGTAGAGAGTGGAGCCGCCTTTCGAGCCGTCGTCCGCCGCCGCTCCGGTTTTGATTTCTTTTGCCGACAGTTTTTCGGCTACATTGTCATACGAATTCCCGCAGTATTCGCAGCTGAATTTTCTTTCGGCCGGACTGTAGCGCAGCGCGCCACCGCATGCCGGGCATTTATATGTGATGTTTGTCATCGCACCGCCGCTTTCCGTACTCCCCCGCTTATACTATTTCAAGCTCGTCAAGCGAAGGCAGTGGCGGGAATTTCTCCGCCGGCAGGGTCTGATACCAGTATGCCACGCTCATAAAGTCGTCCTGGCGGGGCAGATAGCGTCCGCCGCGGCGCCAGCCGAGATCCTGCAGCGTGACCCTGATATCCTGCTCAAAGCGGATGGGGTCCATTATATGCCACCTGTACAGCGAGAAACGCTGCTGCGAGCCGTAAAGCCCGTCGGGCTGAACAACGTTGAACATTCCCATAAACGGGCCGGAGTATGTGTTATACTTGCCGTTTACATCCCAGTTGAAGGCGCCGCCGAAATAGTCCTCGGTACCGGTGCCGCAGATTGTGGGGAACTCGTCGTCGCCGTCGAGGTAGAACTTGATTTCGCCCTCGCCCCACCATCCGCAGGCACCGTTGAGGTTGACGTTCAATGTCGTGCCGACATAGTGGCCTTTACCGCGCACGCCGTCTAATATGACATATTCTTTCTTATATTCCACGGGTTTTGCCTGTCTGTACTGGGCATGGAAATATGCCACGTCGTCAGGCACTTCGGTCAGTGTATAGTTGATCTGGAAATAGCAGATTTTGTCGTCGTCGGAGAGGTTTTCGAGTGTGATTTTGCAGTGTTTGCGGAACGGCATCTCCCAGAAGCAGTTAAGTCCTCTGTTGGGAGCCACAAGGACCGGCAGCGAGCACAGAACCGGGAACCTGCCCGTCGTGCCGTCTACATTGTTGGCAAAGGCGTTTCCAAAGAACGCCGCGACCGGCGCCTCTACCGACGGATAGTCCTGTCCTTCCCAGTAGATGCGCAATATTGTGTCATACGAGCCGACACTGCCCGTCATCCAGATGCTCTGGATAGCGCCGGGCCCCTCGATGTCGGCAAGCGTAAAGGTCGAGTGTTTGGGCACAACTATACTGGGCGAGACTTTCCAGCCGCGTCCAAGGTCGCGCGCGCAATGGGCGCCCGTGCCCTCTGTAGCCATTGCTCCGGCGCCTTTCGCGCCTGTGAAGTTCTCCGCGCTTATCGAGCGCGATTTGGCATCAGACAATCTGGGAAGGTTGCCCAGACTAAGTCCAAGTCCGTTATACATACCGCTTTCCCCCGTAGTTGTTTGTCATTTCTGCGTATTTATTTCATTTACGCTTTGGGTTATTTTATCACGGTAGATTTTAATTGTCAAGAAAGCAGAGTGCATATTCTGTCTTGACAATATCAGCTCATGCAATTATAATATTTTTTATAATTTAACAAATTATAAATTTATAAATATATTATTCGCGCTGCGGCGCTTAAATGGAGAATTAAAGCATGAAAGATACATTTTTTAGTGACGCTTTTGCTACAATGCCACCTGAAGAGCGTGAACTTTACCGCAAAACCGTTATAATGCACATGCCCTCCGAGCATGCGGAGGAGCTGCGCGTGCGCTATTACTCCGGCCTTTTGCGCCACGCCGGCAAAAACATCCGCATCGGCTGCGGTGTTAAGATTGTCAACCCGCAGTGGATCTCGCTCGGCGACAATGTCGTAATCGGCGACAGATGCACGCTTATTGCGCGCGGCGAGGGCGGAATCACGCTTGGCGACGGCGCGCGCCTGATGGACGGCGTGTATCTCGACACAGAGAGGGACGAAGGTTATATCAACGTAGGCAGAAACGTATATATCGGAACAAACTGCTGCCTGCACGGCCATGTCGGCCTTGAGATAGGCGACGACAGCCTGCTCGCACAAAATATAACTATTACGCCCTACTCGCATATATTCGACGACCCGGACAAACCCATAGCCGCACAGGGCGGTCACACCCGAAAGATAACCATCGGGCGCGACTGCTATATCGGCATGTGCGTCTGCATTCTTTACTCGGCAGACATCGGTGAGGGCAGCGTTATCGGCGCATCGTCTACGGTTGTAAAGTCCATACCGCCCTACTCGGTCGCGGTAGGTTCTCCCGCGCGCGTCATCAGAAAACGCGGTGAACCGAAAAGCTGACCGCCGGCCTTTATGCTCTCCGACCAAAACACCTCCGTCTGCCTGACAGGTCACCGAAATCTTGCCGGCGTGCCGCTCGAGCTGCTCGTCGCGGCTATCGAGCGCCGCATACGCGGCTTGTACGAGGGCGGCATCACGCACTATTTTGCCGGCGGAGCGCTGGGGTTTGACATGCTCGCCTCGGTGACGCTGCTGAACTTGAAAAAAGAGCTGCCGAATCTCACCCTTTCGCTTGTTTTGCCCTGCAGAGGGCACACAAAAAGCTGGGGCCCTGCCGATATTGCGCTGTTTGAGCGTATATCCGAGCGCGCCGACGAAACCGTTTATCTGTCCAACTCCTATCATCCCGGCTGCATGAGTGCGCGCAACAGATATATGGTCGACCGCAGCGTAGTGTGTTTGTGCTACTTAATATATGCCACCGGCGGAACCGCTTATACGGTCGGATATGCCCGAAAGCGCGGTCTGTCGGTCGTCAATCTGGCAAAGGAGCTATATATACCATGAAAATTAACCGGCACAAGGCAACGCGCGGCTTGATACTGGCAGCAGTTGTAATTGCCGCGCTGCTTACCATAATCGGATGCAAAACCACGCAACCCGGTCCGCCCGACGAGGAGATTTTGGCGCGTCTTAGTGAAATTGTCCCGCTTTCCCAACAGCTCAACGAGATATTCGTCGGCAAGGGCTTGCCTCCAACCGAAAAAGCGGTCAAAAGCGAGTATGACATCGGGCCCGAGTATTTTGAAGTGGCGGAGGACGCACCCTATCGCGACATGTCCTCTCTGAAAGCGGCGGCCGAAAGTGTCTACTCGGCAGATTATCTGAAGTCCGTGTATATAATGGCTTTCGAAGGCTATGAAGAGGACAACATAACGCCCCGCTACAAGGAAGTGAACGGGGTGCTGTTCGTGGACATAAACTGGAAGGCACTCGACCTTCGCACCGAGCTTGATTTGTCGTCTGCGGAGGTCGTCGAATCCACCCCGACAAAAGTAAGAATAAAGGTTAACTACACCCTCCGCGGTACCGACGAAAGCGGCACCCTGACATTGGTTATGGTAAATCAGGACGGAGTTTGGCTGCTTGACGGTCCAACTTTCTGAGCATCACGGCGCCCGTGCGGGCACAATGGCTCGCACGACCGCCGTGAAATATTTTAAGGATGGTACGGAAAATGTCACGGCGTTTTTTCGCACTCGCGGTATCAGTGACTTTCGCTTTTCTTGCCCTCGCCTCATGCGCATCGGGCGATGCGAAAGAAACGTCCGAGCCGCTGCCCATTGTTTCTGGGGGAGCTACCGAATACGTTATCGTACGCAACGACCTTTACCCGTCAAGCAATCCGGCGGTGCGCGCCGCAGTTTACCTTAAACACGCGGTGAATGCGGTCACCGGGGCTGAAATAAACGTGAAAACCGACTGGGACGGGAAAGAGGACAACACTGCACGCAAGGAGATTTTGGTCGGCTCCACCAACCGTCAGGAAAGCATAGACGCCATCCAGCAGCTTGCCGACGGGCATTTTATTATAAAGGTCTGCGGCGACGGAACAAAAATAGTCATTGCGGGCAAATCCGAGCACGGCACCGAAGCCGCGTTACAGTATTTCTGCGAAAACTATCTCGGCTACCGCTCCAAGACCGATTTTACGGCAAAAGATGAGCTGACGCTTTCGCTCGGGATGGAAATTGTCCGCAGCTATATGGGTGGCAGTGCCATACCCGCAGGAAGCAGCGAAGAAGCCGCACTTATCTGGCAGGACGCCGGCACGGTCGAGGACGGCAAACGAAAGCTGGCGCGCACAGACGTACTTATCTATAAGCTGACGGGCGACAAAGGCGGAGCATACAGGCTCGAGCTCGACATCGAAGGCCAGTATCTCGTCACCGTTTCGACCGATACCGAAACGTACTACAGGCTGTTTGCCTTCACCGACAGCGGATACGGCACACCGCGCGGCAAATACTCCGCCGACCTGACCGAATACTTTGCAGAATCGGACACCGTATACATCCGCATCAGCGACTATCGCCCGCTCGATGAAAACAGCCCGATTATATATTCCGTCAACCTCACGGAAGGAGACGGAAGTGGCCAATCCGAATAAAGAGCCGCCCGGCATATATGCCGAGCGGCTTTCTCTATGTATACCTGTCATATAATTGCGCAATTCGTCGCTTGTGACACGAGTGGCGTGTTTTCATGGTGCGGCTTTATTTTTGCGGGCTGCTAAAACGGCGCTTTGAGCCACGGCACAAACGGAAAATGCAGCCGTCCGGCCACAAAAGCAAGCCGCAAGCCCGGCTAATCCCGCCCCTCAAGCAGCCTCGCAATCTCGGCCGCGTCGCCATATATCGCATATTTTGCGTAGCGGTCGAGCGGCGTGGGATCGCGGTTTATAACCGCAAGCACATCGCCCTCAAAATAGCCTGTAAACGACGCTGCGGGGTACACTGTCAGGGATGTGCCGACAACCACCATCGTGTCCGCATTTGTAATCGCATCGATTGCCTCGTATATAACGTTCTCGTCGAGCTGCTCCTCGTACAGCACGACGTCGGGTCTAACCATCCCGCCACAATCGCAGCGCGGCACGCCGCTTGTGCCTAAAATGAAGTCGAGCTCATACTTTTTGCTGCAGCGCACGCAGTAATTGCGCGCGACAGCGCCGTGCAGCTCTATAACATGCGTACTGCCCGCCGCGCTGTGCAGTCCGTCGATGTTTTGCGTGACGACATCCACCCTGCGCCCGGGCTTCTCCAGCCTCGCAAAGTATTTGTGCGCGTCGTTCGGTTTTGCATCGGGATAGACCAGCCGCGAGCAGTAAAACTCGAAAAACAGCTCGGGCTTCATCTCAAGAAATGTGTGGGAAATTATCTGCTCGGGCCTGTATCCGCTCAGTCCCGGCTGATTTAACACGCCTTTTGCCGAGCGGAAATCCGGTATCCCCGACGGGCAGCTTATACCCGCGCCCGTAAACACACACAGCCTGCGGCTGCGTGAAATTGCATCTCTCAGCCCTTTGATCTGTTCGGCATACTCATTGCCTGCAAACTCGCCGTTTTTCATTTCTTATGCCTGCCCCATCGATATTAAGATTAATATGATGCTATGTCCGATGCCGTCGCTTTTCGCCCGACTTATGCTTTTTCTATTTTCAGCTTTTCACAAAGCTCTTGGTCGGGCACCACATAAGCGGTGCGATTGGTTTTGTATGTCACATAACCCGGCTTCGTTCCCGGGGGCTTTTTGACGTTTTTGACCTGCGTGTAGTCGACCGGCGCGGGCACACCCTCTGCCGCTTTAGAATATGTTGCGGCTATGGTTGCCGCCTCGGTGAGGTCCTGGTCGCTTGGCTCTTTACCGCCGCAGAGCAGCACCACATGCGAGCCCGGCATGCCCTTTACATGCAGCCAGATGTCTTTCTTGGATGCAAGTTTGAAGGTGATATATTCGTTTTGTATGTTGTTTTTACCGCAAAGCACTTCAAATCCGCCTGATGTGCGGAAACGCAGCGGTTTTGGCGGCGTCGGCTTTTGCGCGACATGGTTTTTCATCCTTGAGGCATAGCCCGCCTCAAACAGTTCCCGCCGGATTTCTGCAAGCTCGGCTTCGCTGCGCGCTCTGGACAGCGCGTCGGACACGCCCGCTATATATTCAAGCTCCTGCCGCGCAAGTCTAATCTGCTCGGCCAGCGCGGTTTCTGCCGATTTTGCCTTTGTATATTTTTTGTAGTATTTTTGCGCATTCTGCACCGGTGTAAGTCTGGGGTCAAGCTCGACCGTCACCTCGGAGGGCGGGTCGGTCATATAGTCTGTCAGCGTAACGACCCTGTCACCGGGCTTGAGCTTGTAGAGATTGGAGGTGATAAGGTCGCCCATTGCCTTGTATTTCTCCTTGTCGGCGCAGGCGGCAAGGTCGGCCTGCTGGAGCCCAATTTTTTTTGTGAGCCTTGCTTCGGTGTTCGAGAGCAACCTGTGAAGGTCGGCGGCGCGCTGACGGTATCGCTCGGCGGTATCGCGCTCGGTAAAAAAGTCGTCCATCATTTCGCCGAAGCTCGAATACTCTGCAATCGAGTATGACGGGCCGTAATGCGTAAGACGCAAAAACGAAAACTCAACAAGTTCGCCTTTTTCGCCGCGCACAATGCAAGGGGTAAACCTGCACTCTTTTATGTCGGCTGCAATACCCGAAAACACTTCCCACAGCCTCTCGGCACCGTCGCCGCGCGCACGATGAGCGATCTCGCGTGCAACGACACCCGAAATTCCGTAGTAATATGCCGTAATAAACTTGTCGTCCGGCAGCCCGGAGTGCTCGCGCAGGCTAAAAAACACCTCGCGCTCTGCCTCAAGCGGGTTCAGCTTGTATCTTGGCTCATCCGACGGGCCAAACACTGCCGATGCATCAGCCGTCATTGTCTGCAGCGGCGGTATCTTATAGCGCAGGCCGGGCATTATCTGGCGTATTTGGCTGTCCGAAAAATCTATTATCTTCAGCGCACCGATGATTTTGTCGTCGGCATCGGTTAAAATCACGTTGGAGTATCGCCCCATCAGCTCGGCGATAAGATGCGCCCTGCCCGTAAAACCCAGCTCGTCGCGGGTATCGAATGTCAGGCGCACTGCGCGCTCGAAGCCTATCTGCTCAATCGATATGAGCCTTGCGCCAGTAAGATGCTTGCGGAGCAGCATGCAAAACATCGGCGGAGACAAAGGCAGCTCGTCCGACCGCGAGGTAATCTGAATGCGCGGCGTTTTCGAGCCGGCGCAAATAAGCAGTCTGCAGTCTTCCCTTCCCGAGCGGAGAGCCAATACTATGTTGTCACGGTCAGGTTGCAGTACGCGGTCGACGCGCGCGCCCGCAAGCGGTGCAAGTTCGTGGGTCACTGCGGCTAAAAAGCCCGCATCAAACGGCATCTATTTGTCCTTTCCTATGAATAATGTAAACATTTGTTTTCTTTCATTATACCACCGCATGCTTTTATTATCAAGTATTTTGTTGACAAGCCCGCCACACCCCATATATAATCATAGGCAAGACAAATCGAAGGCAAGGCAAGATGATACGCAACATAATTGTTATACCCGATTCGTTCAAGGGCAGCGCAAGCTCCGCAGAGCTTTGCGACTGGATAAAAGCCGCATTTGAAAAACATTTGACCGGCTGCAGCGTTAAAACCGTACCTGTTGCCGACGGAGGCGAGGGCACCGTCGATTCCTTTATCGCCGCCATGTCGGGCAAACAAGGTGTGTCGGCATATAAGCACGCCGTCTCTGTCTGCGGGCGCATGCCGGGCGAGCGCGTCGCCGCGGAATTTGCGGTGATAGACGACGGCGGCACAAAACGTGCCGTAATCGAGACGGCAAGCTGCGCGGGCCTCTCGGAGGGATACTCCCCGCTTTCCACCACAACCTACGGTGTCGGCGAGCAGATATGCGAGGCTGTGCGGCTCGGCTGCACCGATATAACGGTCGGGCTGGGCGGCTCGTGCACAAACGACGGAGGATGTGGGCTGGCCGCAGCGCTCGGCGTGCGATTTTTCGACCGTACCGGACGCGAGTTTATACCGGTTGGGGCAACGCTTTGCAATATTGCCGACATTGACGTGTCAGCTGCGCGCAAGCTGCTGTGCTCTGTCAGGCTGACGGTTATGTGCGACGTTGATAATCCCACTGTCGGGCCGCGCGGCGCCTCTTATGTGTTTGCGCCACAAAAGGGCGCGTGCGCAAGCGAGCTTCCGATGCTTGATGCAGGGCTGTGCAACCTTTGCGACGTCATATTGCGCAGGCTCGGAGCAGATGTCGCGCAGCTTCCAGGCGGCGGCGCAGCGGGCGGCATGGGTGCGGGACTGCATGCGCTGCTCGGTGCGGAGCTTCGCCCCGGCATAGATACACTGCTTGAAGCCGCCGGGATAGACGAGCTGCTTTCCGGTGCCGACTTGGCTGTGACCGGCGAGGGCAGGCTGGACTCCCAGAGCCTTGGCGGCAAAGCCGCCATCGGTGTGGCGCGCAAATGCAAAGCGGCCGGCGTGCCCGTCATAGCGCTTGTCGGCGGTGTCGAGCTGGATGAGTCCGAGCTGCGGGCCATCTATAACGAGGGCGTAACCGCAATATTTTCCGTAAGCCGCCGTCCCGAGCCGCTTGAGACCGCAAAGCTGCGCGTGCGTGAGAATGTTATGCAGACCGCGGGCGATATTGCGCGCCTTCTTGCCGTAAAACCGCTGAATTTGCAATAAATTATAGGATTATGCGTATAATGCGGCTTGACTTGACGGCCGGAATATGATATAATGTCAAAGTCGTTATAGGGGTGTCGCCAAGCTGGTAAGGCACAGGACTTTGACTCCTGCATTCGTCGGTTCGAATCCGGCCGCCCCTGCCAAAACCGGCTATTCCAAGCAAAAATGTTTGGAGTAGCCGGTTTTTTATGTTTCCGATCTTGCATAATGGTCTTTATACTAAATCACTCCCCTCAAAAGACAACATATAATGTTATGAAAGGAGTGATTAAATTAAATGATATTGATAAAAGATGCTCCAATATAGACGAAACATATAAACCTCTGCATGAAAAAGACGGCATAATAAAACATTTTATTGAACTGCTGGTGAAAATAGGCTTTATTGTGCAAGAAGGAAGCATACAGTATATAGATATACAAAAGCTGGTGAGCGAAGGGAAATCCAGCACAGCCTTGGGGAATATTGTAGGAGCACCTTATGCAACCTATCTCCTTCCTCCGGCACCAAACCAAATGCCATCACCCGGACAGAGCCCACAAACGGGATTTGCAACTTTTATCAACGTGAGCTTGTATGGCGAAAAGCTTTGGAAGGTGTTGCAGGAACCGTGTTTACAAATGAGCTCCAGTACCCTGCGGATGAATATTTCCCTAAATGTGATAATAACAGCCGATACTATTATGTAGTGAAAATGGCAAGACGCGCTACCGAAAAAAATGATATTACAATACCCTATAGCACCGGCAACCCAAAAGGGTCGGCTTATGAAGCTGATAACAATCAAAAGCTGTTTTTAGTCATCAGAATGTATCTCAACCAGATAACCAAGGTTGCTTCAGCTCACCTTGATATTATCTGGGGTCATGCAATCCTTTTTACAAAAAGGAGAAGACACTGTCTTGCCCACTAAATCATTAAAATTAAAACATTTATTTGATTATCAATCTCAAAGACGCACCCTCCGGTTGTGGGGCGCGTTTTTTGTTTGCCGCGATTTGTCTCGGGCTGCCCGAGACTTTTTTATTTCCTGGGAAATGGGACAAACTCGGGACGACTTTTGCCATTTTGCATGCTATACTCTTATCATGCGCGACGGGTACGCAAAGACCCGTCGCGTATATTTTTGCAACGCCGCCAGTGCCCCTGAAACCGGTTTCAAAAACACCCCGCAAGTACATAGTTTTTGGAATTTTGCAGTCCGTTTTACGTAAGCTTCCCCACCTTAACTTTGCGACAGGCGTGGACGTATAATGTAACGGGATGTGGACACGGTCAAGACCGCTTTTTGGCGGTGTGCTGGCACGCCATATTCAGCATATTGCCCGCTTGGCTTGCACTGGCCTGATCCTCATTACCTGATGTGCAGCAAAAATCTTATACCGGAAACCCAAAACAAAGGAGAGTGAAAGATGTCCCGAGGAATAGACATCTCGCACAACAACGGTGCGATTAACTGGTCAGCTGTAAAAGACGCCGGAATCGAGTTTGCCATTGTTCGCGCCGGCTACGGCCAGATTGAGGATCGCAATTTCAAAGCCAACATCGAAGGCGCCGCGGGTGTCGGACTGCCTGTCGGCATTTATTATTTCTCGTATGCCCTGGGCGCCGCCGACGCCGAGAAAGAAGCGGCGCATTGCTGTGGACTGCTTCAGGCTTATGAGATCGACCTGCCTGTCTTTTTTGACTTTGAATACGCAAGCGAGCAGTTCGGAGCCAGATACGGCGTGACTTACACGAGAGAGCTGCGTACCGCCATCACCAAAGCTTTTTGCGAGCGCGTGCGTGCCGGCGGCTATACGCCCGGCATTTATACAAACGTCGATTATATTACAAGCCGTCTTAACTGGGGCGAGCTGGCGTGCTACCCTCTCTGGCTTGCCCAGTGGCCGCACGGTACAAGACTTATTTCGTTTGGAGATGTCGACGAAAAGAGCGTCAACACAAAATACGGCAAGCCTGTAATTTGGCAGATAGGCTGCGGCAAAGTCAGCGGCATCCTAACCGACACCGACCTCAACTACGGTTATATCCTCTTGCCGGCAAAGACTTTGCCACACCGGCCGGATGCCTGCCTCAAACCCGGTGACAAAGTCCGCGTGATAAACACAACGACGGCCGGCGGCGTCCGGCGCGCAAAACTCTACGGCAGCAACAAAACCTTTGTCGTCTATTATGACTGCTACGATGTGATTTCCGCAAGCGGCAATCGCATTATTATTGGCAAAGGGAAAGTTGTCACCGCCGCGGTGGATGCCGGCGACCTGCAAAAAGTCCGGTAGCTGCGGTTTGCCGATCCGCATGCAAATCCGGTTGCCGGCGGCCAAATAATGCGTCACGCCCTGCGGCAAAATCTCTCACCCGCACTGTCGAAAGGCAAAAAAGACCGAAAACAGTCGTAAAAAATATAGAGGAGATATAAAATGCTTGAATTTATAGTAAATAACATCTATTTTATTTTAACGGCGCTGGCCGCGGCGGCAGCCTGCATTATACTTGCCAAACGCGGGCAAATCGCAAAAATAAGGGATATAATCCTTGCGCTATGCGTCGACGCCGAGATTGTCTACGGAAGCAAAACCGGCGAGATCAAAAAAGCCTCGGTGCTTGAGGCTGTATACCGGCTCCTGCCCGCGTGGGCCAAACTGATAATTCCGGCATCAGAGCTTTCAAAACTCGTCGAGGAAGGCAAGCGCCGCATGGATGAGCTCGCCGGCAGCAACCGGCGGGTCATGGCACTTATCTACAGCTCGCTTCCTTGCCCCGATACAGGAGAAGAGGCTGAGGACACCACGCAATAGCGTGTTGCGGGGGCAACCGGCAACAGGCATAACGGTGGCGGCATAAAAAAGGCGTCACAAGTCTTGCGGCTTGTGACGCTTTTTTATGTGGAGGTACTGGCATAATCATTATTAGTTTGTCCCAAAATCAGTCCCGCTATTAGTCCTGCTGTTTATTGGCTACATACGGCGCAGAACGGCTACTAAAAGCCGGTTAACATGAAGCTTGTAATGAAGATAACCTTCTTGCACAAACCAAAAAAATAAGCGTAGCAGGCTTGTTTTCAGCCTGATACGCTTATTTCTTATATGGTGCTCCTGCGGAGAATCGAACTCCGGACTCCTTGATTAAAAGTCAAGTGCTCTACCAGCTGAGCTACAGGGGCACGCTTATCCCGCCCGCCTTTGGTGGGCGGGAAATGCATTGATTCCATCGGTTCGGGTTTTTGCCGTGGCAGATGCCGCGGCGAAGATGCTTTTCAAAATGCTTAGATATTATACCACGGAAAATGCGATTTGTCAAGCTTTTTTGCAATTTTAAATCGCACAAAATTATCCGCAGAGTTATGCAAGAGTTATGCACTTTATGCCATGGATTTATCTGCCAAAGTTGTCCGACGACTGCTGTCTTCTCGATTTTCTGAGAATGTTCATTATGTCGTCGAAATCGCTGTCGGAGATACCGGTGCTGTCCGAGTCGTCCTCCTGTGCTTCCTCTTTTTCTTCGGACTCCGGCTTGTCCTGCTGTGCGCGCTGCTGACCGGCTGCGTCGGCTGCCGCGGCTTTGCCTGCCTGTTCTTTTGCATCCGCTTTTTCATCGCGCGCGCCGTTGAAACCAGTCGCAATAACCGTGACATACATCGTATCTTCGAGAGTATTGTCGAACGCCACGCCCCAAATGATGGTTGCCTGCGGGTCGGCTTCGTTTGTAATAAGCGATGTTGCAATATCGGTTTCGTCCAGTCCGATGTCGGGCGATGCGGTGATGTTGACTATTATGCCACGCGCACCGGAGATTGTGGTTTCGAGCAGAGGGCTGGAGATAGCAGTCTTTGCGGCTTCTTCCGCTTTGTCTTTGCCTTTGCCCGTACCGACACCCATGTGTGCCGCTCCGGCGTTTTGCATAACGGCAGTAACGTCCGCGAAGTCGAGGTTGACCAGACCCGTACCGTTGATAAGGTCGGATATGCTCTGAACCCCGTGCTTGAGTACATTGTCCGCCTCGGCAAAAGCATTGGCAAGTGTTATTTTTGTATCCGCAATCTGTTTCAATCGCTCGTTCGGTATAACGATAAGCGAGTCAACACATTCACTAAGCCTGGCAATTCCGGCTTCCGCAGTTTCCATGCGTTTGCGGCCTTCAAATAAAAAGGGTTTGGTTACAATACCAACGGTGAGAATTCCCATTTCACGAGCAATTCTGGCTACGATGGGAGCCGCACCGGTTCCAGTGCCACCGCCCATGCCAGCAGTAATGAAAACCATATCTGCGCCTCTGATAGCGCCAGCAATGTCTTCCTCGCTCTCTTCAGCGGCGCGCTGACCAATATCCGGATTGGCGCCTGCGCCGTGACCCTTTGTTATCTTCTCACCAATCGCAATTTTATGCGCAGCTGCACATTGCATCAGAGCCTGCTTATCCGTATTGACTGCTATGAATTCAACACCGCGGATGTTTGTTTCAATCATACGGTTGACTGCGTTGTTACCGGCGCCGCCTATGCCTATTACCTTTATGTTAACGCCGCTATCATAGTTTTCTTCAAGCTCGAAAGACATTTTATATTTCCTCCTGAATATCTGTTGAATCTTAAATTCTTACTAAATATAATAATAGTTTTTAGTGGGATTTGCAATAGATTTTAAAAAGATATACTATAAATTTGGTATAGCGCAGCCCGGTGAAGGCATTGCGCCGGCGCCTACGGTATTAAAAAAGGCCCATCACAGAAGGTCACGACCGCACTGTCGGTATACTCAACATTTATTTGCGCATAGCTTTCGTTTTGCAGCGACGTTTCGATTATTGCTTTCGCAAAATCCAGCTTCAGCTTCATTTCATCGCGTCCGCCAAGCAAAATCCTGTATTTCCCGCCGCCGCAGATAAGTTTTATGTTGAACTTGTCCGACATGTCAACATAGTCCACGGTGTCATACAGCTCCCACAATTTTATGTCCGCCATTACAGCCAGCACAACCTTCATGTTGACCGCTCTGCGGAACAAAAGCTCGCTGCCGACCACGCAATAGCGCAGCTCGGGCACCGCAATATACTTTATACCGGGGCTGGTTTGCATTATCTTTTCCCGGCTGTCCGCCCGCCCGAGCACGCGAAAATCGGCGGACAGCGTAAAATACTCGCCTGCAAGCTCAATATAATACTCGGCCGTATCCTCTTCTACATGTATCACAAGTGTTGACGGCAGCTGCCGGTATATTTTAACCGATTTGACGTATGTGCAGGCACTTTTGATCTTTTCGGATACGGTACCGGATGATACGGAGTATAAATTCTGACCAATCTCCACTCCGGAGATTGCAACAAGTTCGTCTGCGCCGTATATAGTATTGCCTCTGACCTCGATGGTCTGTATCCTGAAAAAAAGAGCCGCACAGATCACAAGGAACAAAAGGCAAAGTACAGCCGTGATAAGTATGTAAAATACCCGGCGGATGGCAGCTCTGCGGATATTTTTGGCCCGGAGGCGCAGAAACGAATTTTGGTTTATTATCTCCGCATTTGTCATACATACTATTATATCATACGGATTTTGAATTTACAAGTTTTTTTAACTCGTCATATATGCGCAGGTCGGCGTTTTTTATGGCAAATTTAATAAAATTTTCCTTCATTGAGGCCATTTTTGCCCGGTCGGTTATAATCGACTCCACGGCGCGCGTGAAAACGCCCGGGGCAAGCTCGCTTTCCTGGAGCATAACGGCCGCGCCCGCGTCGGCAAGCACTTTTGCGTTTTTGTACTGGTGGTTGTCCGTGACGTTTGGCGACGGAATGATGAGCGCAGGCTTTCCGAGCAGCGCCAGCTCCGAAATTGTCACTGCGCCGGCGCGGTTTATAACAAGGTCGGCCGCCGCCATGCGAAGCGGCATGTCGTATATATACTCCACAAGCTGCACATTGGGCACCGACTCAAGCCCATACTCTTTGAATTTTGCCTTTGCCGCCTCATACTCTATCGCGCCCGAAGCGTGCAGGTGGAATATATCGCTGTGTTTTGCTACATAGTCGCGCATGAAAACGAGCACTTCTTCGTTTATGCGCTCGGCGCCCATACTGCCGCCGCACGACAAAATAAAAGTGCGGTATTTGCCGGTGATGCCGAGCTTGTCGCGCGCGGTTTTATAGTCAAGCGCCGTAAAATCGCCGCGCAGCGGGTTGCCGACGCGTATCACCTTTTCGCGGCGGCGCAGACAATTGGCTGTTTCCTCGAAGTTGGTAAATATAACGTCGACGCAGCCCTCCAGCATTTTCACCGCTACGCCGGGGACAGCGTTTGACTCGTGCAGCGCTGTGGGTATGCCCATGCTCGCTGCGGCACGGATAACGGGCCAGCATACAAAGCCGCCCGTTCCGACCGCAACGTCCGGTTTAAACTCGCGGATGATTTTTTTCGCCTCCGCGGGGGATGTGAGCGCCAGCCACAGCGTTTTTATGTTTGAAGGTGACAGGCTGCGGCGCAGCCCCTGTATTTTAACATGCTTGAGGCTGTATCCCGCCGCGGGCACCAGCTTGTTTTCGATACCCCGTTCGGTGCCCACAAAAAGCACCTCCGAGCCTGGCTCCATACGCATTATCCTGTCCGCTATAGCAATAGCCGGATTGAGGTGGCCGCCTGTGCCGCCGCCGGCAAATATAACTCTCATCAGTCTTCTCCGTTACATTGCGCTGAAGTTATGTAAAGCAGAACCGCGCTACTTTTCCTGATACGAGTATCGCGATATGCATAGCACTATTCCCATCTCGCCCATCAACATGGCAAGCGAGGTGCCGCCGTAGCTGAAAAACGGCAATGAAATGCCGGTGTTTGGTATGAGGTTTGTGACAACCATCATATTGAGCGTCGCCTGTATTGCTATTTTGCCCACTATGCCGATCACCACAAGCGACGTGAAGGTGTCGGGCGCGCGCAGCGCTATCACAATGCCGCGCCATACAAACAAAGCAAACAGCAAAATAACGGCCAGCGCGCCGATAAATCCGAGCTCCTCGCAAACAATCGAAAATATAAAGTCGTTTTGAGGCTCCGGGACGAAAAGATGCTTTTGCCTGCTGTATCCGAGCCCGACGCCGAACAGACCGCCGGAGCCGACCGCGTTGAGCCCTTGCAGCGTTTGCCAAATTTCGTTGTTAGCCGCATAGTTTTCGGGATGCAGCCATGTGTCTATACGCAGTTTCGCGTAATCGGTAAACAATATGGCCGGTATTAGAACCGCCGCCGCGAGGCCGCCGCCGAGGAAAAACCAAAACATGCGCGCGCCGCCGGCGAATATGACTATCATTCCTATAAGGAACAGTATTATCGTGCCCGAGAAATGGAACTCGAGCGCGACGAGCAAGCAGGCAACCACCGTAAATATAAACGGCACAAAGAAACCGTGCCACGAAGAGCGCCGGAAATTGCTGTAATCGGTTATCTCCGCCTCATGATCCGACATGTATTTTGCAATCATGAGTACCAGCGCCAATTTCATCAGCTCGGAGGGCTGGAAACGTATCAGACCCGGAATCTCGAGCCAGCGCTTTGCCATACCGGAGCTTGAGCCGTAACCTGTGAAAAGCACGGCTACAAGCAGTATCAGCGCGACTATGTAAATGGCGGTTGTCACTCGCCGTATCCAGCGGTAATCAATTATTGCCGCCGCTATCATGCCCACCGAGCCTATCACTATAAACCCGAGCTGACGTTTTATATAGTAATAGCTGTCGCCGTAGTCGTTGAGCGCATTGGGAAAGCTCGAGCTGAAAACCATTATCGAGCCGAAACATAAAAGCAGGATTATAATAAGTAGCATGGGACGGTCGACCCCGCCGCGCAGCCGGATTATATCCTCGGGCGAAACATGCCCCGACCGTGCCTTTTGAGCGCGGACGCCGGCAGCAGGCACCGCAGTCTTGCTCGCGACGCCGGCAGCCCCGGTTTCCATGCTGTTTGAAAGCGCCGCAGGCGCTTTTGAGGCGTCGCGCCGGTTGGCTATCACCCGGCGCGGCGTGCCGCGGCGGGCGCTTTCTTTCTTTTTGGCTTTCTCCTTGCGCTCTCCGGGCGCTTTCCCTCCCGCAGCCCGGCCGGTATTGTGTGATTTAGAGGACTTTGCCTCGCCAAAAGGGCGTGCGCCGCTTTTGCGAGCCGCGTCGCCGACCATTTTTCCTTCTGTCAAATCGGCTCGCCTCCTTTACTTTAGAATCCAAACCATGCAAGGCAGCACGCCAGTGCCGTTATAAGCGTAAACACGCAGTCAATTTTAAGCTCGCTCCAGCCGCACATTTCGAAATGGTGGTGGATAGGCGACATTTTGAACACTCGTTTCCGCGTGAGTTTATAGCTTGTGACCTGTATCATCACCGACAGGCTCTCCACAACATACATTATACCCGCAATGAGTATTATAAGGGGATTGCCGACCATAAATGCCAGACCCGCAAGCATTCCGCCCAAAAACAGCGCGCCTGTATCCCCCATAAACACTTTTGCCGGCGGGAAATTGTAAACTAAAAAGCCGAGAGACGAACCTATCGCAAGCGCCGACACAAACGCCGCGTGGAAATCCCCGATAGAAAACGATACCGCGGCGAAAAAGATGCCGACAACCACTGTCTCGCACGAAACCAGCCCGTCCACGCCGTCGGCAAGGTTCACGCTGTTGACTATGCCGGTTATAACAAGAAGCGCGACCACAAAGTAAAAGATGCCGAGATCGAGGAATATGCCGACAAACGGTATATAAAGCTCGGTCGTGATGTTACCGGTCATATACATGCCGAACAGGTACAGTCCCGCCACAACAAGCTGAAGAAAATACTTTTGGCTTGCCCGCAGGCCTTCGTTGCGCTTGTGCGAGAATTTGACCAGGTCGTCAAACACGCCAACAGCGCCGTTTGCAAGCGCCAGCGCCAGCGTCAAAATCAGTGCCGAACTGCCCGCCGGCCCGTCAAGCGCAACAATAAATGCCACCGTTATCGTGGAAGTCACCAGGCAGGCGGCGATAAATGCAAGCCCGCCCATCGTCGGCGTGCCTTCCTTTGATTTGTGCCATCGCGGCCCGATGTCAAGAATCTTTTGCCCCATCTTCCAGCTTTTCAGAGCGGGGATGAGAAAGCTCAGGAAAATCACCGTCAGCGCGAAGGTCAAAATAAGGCTGACTGTAAAAATAATAGGCTCCATAAAATGCGTCCTGTCTCAATATCGTATGTCTACTCTATTATACATTGCCCGAGCAAATTGCTCAAGTCTTATGTCACAGCCGAGAGCCGCAGCTTTATCGCAGGCACGCGTCAGATTTGGCGCCCGGCATCGCTTTGCCATCCGGCAAGCCACTCGGCCACGATTTCACGCTCGTCAAAATGGCGTTTGCCCGACGCTGTGATTTCATAGTTTTCGTGCCCTTTGCCCGCAAGTATTATAAGGTCGCCCTCGCGCGCGCTCGACAGCGCGTATTTGATGGCCTCGGCGCGGTTTTCAATCACTTTGTGCGGGCGCTCGCGGTCAAACCCCTTCAGTATCTGTGCTATTATGTCAGAGGGCTTCTCCGACCGGCTGTTGTCGCTGGTTATCACCGTAAAATCTGCGAGCGTAGAGGCCACACGCCCCATTACAGGGCGTTTGTACGGGTCGCGGTCGCCACCGCAGCCGAATAGCACCGTCAGCCTGCCCCCGGGCTTCATTACCCCGCGCGCTGCACGCAGGATGTTTTCAAGCGCATCGGGTGTATGCGCGTAATCGATAAATACATCAAACCCGGTGCCCGGCGTCGGCACACGTTCAAACCTGCCTAACACCGCTTTAAACTCGGCTATTGCACGCGCTACGGTTTCCGGCGGGATACCCAGCTCAAGCGCCGCCGCGGCCGCCGCAAGCGTGTTTGCCACGTTGAACGCCCCGCACAGCGGCGTGTAAATTTCAGTCTCCACGCCCGGGCCGAGCAGTATGTATGACGTGCCCTCGGCGCCATGATACCTTACGTTTACCGCTCGGTAGCTTGCCTTTTCTCCCGACGGCGAGTAGCTTTTAATCGGGCATGTAGCCGCCGCGGAAAGCCGTTCGAAATATCCGTCGTCGGCATTTACAACACCGACTCGTGCCATGCGAAAGAGTTTCGCCTTCGCCTCAAAGTATGCATCCATTGTACCGTGAAAGTCAAGATGTTCGGGCGAAAGATTTGTAAACACCGCTATCTCGGGCACAAGCGCGTCGAGTTTGCCGAGCGCAAGCGCGTGCGACGAGGCTTCCATTACGACGCTTCCCGAGCCTTCGCGCACAAATGAGGCAAGCATCGGATAAAGGTCGTGCGGGTCGGGCGTCGTGAGCGTACCCGTCAGCGTGCCAATGAGGCGGACACCGCTTTCCGTCCCGCCGGCTGCCGAAAGCAGCTTCTCTATCAGGCTGGCTGTCGTGGTCTTTCCGTTTGTGCCCGTCACCGCGACTATCCTCAGCTTGGAGGCGGGGCCGCCGCAGAAGTTGTTCCATATCTTTGCGCATGCCGAGCGTGTGTCGTCTACCAGAATGTACGGCGTGCCCGGCGGTATAGTGTCCGCACGCTCGCATACCACAACGGCTGCGCCCCGCTCGATCGCTTGCGGTACATGATTGTGGCCGTCGTCGCGGATGCCGCGCAGGCAAATGAACATGCATCCATCAGTCGCCTGCCGCGAGTCGTCGCACACCGCCGTTATTTCGCAGTCGGGCGCAAGATTCTCCAGCGACACACCGCGCACGTTAACTCCGAATAGAAATCTTGCCAGCTTCAAAAAAATCACTCCCGGACGCATTAGTGGGGCTTTGCCTTTTAAACGTCCGTGCGCTTTTGGCGCCGAGCTTATATGCCCGGCGCCTTCGCCGTGATTTTTTACTATGCCAGGCAAGGTTTTACCGAATATCGGTGCGCAGCCCTGACCCGACGCTGCCAGTACCTACGTCAGTTCTCCTGGCTGTCGAGATAGCGCAGCGTGACCGTCACTACAGTGCCCGGGGAGACTACTTCGCCCGCTTCGGGGACTTGTGCGACAACTACCGCGCCACTGGCTATGTCATAGTTGGTTGTTCCGTCAATCAGTATATTCAAGCCGCTGTTCATTAATGTACGGTTGCAGTTGGTTGCGTTCATGCCGACGACATTCGGCACCGTTACACTCGACGCGGGGGACTCGTTGCCGCAGTAGAGGATAACTTTGCCCGTATCCTTGTTTATCGCCTCGCCATAAGCCGGCATCTGATAGGTGACGATGTCTCCGTCGCCTCTGACTTCAACTCCAAGCCCGAGCAAGTTGATTTTGGACCTTGCTTCCGACACCTTCTTGCCCACATAGTCGCCCACCGTGACTGCAATGCGCGCAAGGTCCTCCTCGGAATAGTTGCGCTCCACGCCCAGATAGGGCAGCGCTTCGTTGAGGAAGGAGGATACATAGGGCGCCGCGACGACACTGCCGTATACGCTTTCGCTCTGCGGTTGGTCGACGACTATAAGCACCGCTATCTGCGGGTCTTCGGCAGGTGCATAAGCCACACAAGAGCCGACGCGCAGATAGGAGTCGCCGCTTTCGTTGAGCACGTCGCGCACCTCGGACGTGCCGGTCTTCGCCGCGACAGTGTAGCCCGCTACATACGCGTTCTTTGCGCCGCCGTTGCCGGACACACCGCGCTCGAGTATTCCTGCAAGCTCTTGGGCGGTGGTTTCGCTTATAACCTGACGCTTGACTTGAGTCTCGCGCGACATCAGCACGTTACCATCGTCGTCTATAAGCTTTTCGACAACATAGGGGGTTACGAGATAGCCGCCGTTTGCGACCGCACTGATGCCCGTAAGCAGCATGAGAGGCGTTACCTTAAAGGTCTGGCCGAACGAATACACCGCAAGCTCGACCTGATTGAAACCGCTGAAGGCATGGTAATACGAGTTTGCTTCACCGGGCAGGTCTATGCCCGTTTTTTCGGTGAAACCGAATGCTTTGAAATAATCGTAAAATTTATCTCTGCCGAGCCTCGCGGCTATCTGCATCAGCGCCGGGTTGCATGAATGCTGCAAGCCCTCCTCGAACGTGAGCGATCCGTGCCCGATGCGCCGCCAGCAGTGAATGGGCCTTCTGTAACCTTCGACAAAGTGCGAACCCGAACAGCTAAATCGGTCCGTGATCTTTACGACATTTTCCTCAAGCGCCGATGACGCCGTTATAATTTTGAAGGTTGAGCCCGGCTCATACAGCTCAGACACCGCTTTGTTCTTCCACATCGAGTAAAGAAGCGTGTTGTAAAGCGATTTATACTCGGTTGACCCGGGTTCGTATCCGCTTTCGTCCAGCTTAATCTGAAACTCCTCGGTCAACTTATATGGCTCGTTGAGATCAAATGACGGGTAGGTCCCCATCGCGAGAATTGCGCCGGTTTTGGGATTCATCACGACCCCTGTAACACGGTTTAGCGGCTTTGAGTCGTAGTAGGTCTTTTCAAGCTCCTTTTCGAGCATGCTCTGCAGCGTGAGGTCGATGGTGGTGACGAGGTTTGCGCCGTTGGACGCGTCTATGTAGGTGTCATATTTGTATGGCATGCTGAGACCGCTTGCATTGCGTGCAGTTAGATAGCGGCCCGACGTGCCCGAAAGATAGTCGTTATACTCAAGTTCAAGCCCGAGCAGCCCCCCGTCGGTTCCGACAAGGCCGATAACATGCGCCGCAAGCGTGTTATACGGATAATAACGCGAGGTCGAGGCCTCCAGGTGTATTTGCTTGTCGAGCTTGTGCTCGGCTATAAATTCAAGCACACGGTCGGCGTCTTCCTCGGATACGTTCTTCTTGATGGTTTCGTCGGCGCGGTTTTTGCGTCCGGCACGATCGATAACTTCGTTATAGTCGGCGCCGAGTATTTCGGAAAGCCCTGTCGCTATAAGCCTTGCCTGCGCGTCATCTTCTATATCACGCGGCGAGATAAACACGCGGTACACTGTGTAGTTTGTCGCAAGCTGTACCATGTTCCTGTCATAGATTATGCCGCGTTTTGCCGTCAGCGTTGTTTCGCGCTGTATGTTATCCAGCACTTTTGCCTGATACTTGTCGTAGTTGACTATCTGCAGGTCAAACAGCCGCATTATAATAAGCGACCACGCCACAATACACACAAGCCCGATTGCCGTCGCGCGCATCGCGATTCTCCTGTTTATTCCCCGCACTCCGCGCATTGTAGCGGAAGGCGACATCGAGCCTGCATAAGGCAAAGCATCACTTCGTTTTCCCATGCCTTTGCCGTTTTCAATTGGCGGTTTAATAGCGCCTACCCCCAGTCAAACGGTAATTTTAAAACCAAAAAACTCGGCATGCGTTTATTTATGCCGAATCTAAACCACAGGAGTCGTTTTAAGACGAAAGTCTGCTTAAAATGACAATTTGAGAGCAAAGAGCCGTAAATACACCGTCGCTCCGCCCTCAAATTAAAACGCATTATATACTTATTTCTGTGGCTGCAATTATATGTATATGTGTATGTGGCAAGCTTGTCTTGCCGCTGCAGCCGGCATCTGCCGTCCGGCAGTCAAAGAATCCTCGCTTTTGCCGGGATTTTTTCAAAAAGTACAGTCTGTCAATCCAAAATATCGCCGAAGTTGGAGGAAATCGCGCTCATCAGCGAGGACAGGCCGTCTGCCACAGTATCGCTTTCGTCGCTTGTCTCTACCTCTATAACGTCGCCGTCACCGACGTTGACATATTGCTTTGCCACCTTGTCGCGCTTTACCATACCGTATTCCTGGGTAGCGATGCGCTCGATTTCAACAAGGTCGTTTTTCTTTTCAAGCTTGAGCGTAAGCTCGTTTTGCTGCGCGGTCAGCTCGCTGAGACGACTTTTCAGTTTCGCGATGTCAATTGTATACTCGTTTATGCGCACGATGTTATAAATCATATACATAAACAACAGCGAGCACATAAGAGCGGTGAAAATAAATGCAATCGGAAACGGCTTGCGCTCAATTTGCGGTATGGTATGTATACGCGGCTCCGCGGTCTTTGTTTTGACGGCCGTTGCGGTTTTCTTTAGGTTGCCGAGCGATACCGAAGGCGCCGCCCTGCGAGCCCTCGGACGTGACATGTCAGGGGCACGCGACACGTTTCTGCGCCTGCGCAGCTCGCCCGTCGCTTCGCCCGCTCTGCTTCCACGTCTGGCGCGGCCGGCAGCGTCTGCCGAAACGCCGGCGCCATAGCGCCTGTCGGCATAGCCGCTTGTAAAACGCGAAGCGCCGGATATCCTGCGGCCTGCTGCGCCCGCGGTCGCAAAGTCGCGCACCGCAGCCGAGCCGGAGGGTGACATGTTGCCGCGTATGCTGTACATGACACCGCCGTCGCCGGCACGATACGATGTATCGTTATGATACGAGGTATCGTATGTCAAGCGCTTTTCCCCCTGTCTTTTTTCTATCATCCGCGGTCACCTCCGCGGATGGCTTTTCGCCCGGCGGCATCAGATGCTGCGAAACCGGTGTTTTTATGCTTGTCCGAATTATAAGCAGATTTAAAACCGACCGTCCACTTGTCCATAACATTATACCAAACAATTATTAATATTTAAATATCCGCCGTGGCGTTCACAGTTTTTTTACAACTCTCAGTTTGGCGCTGTGCGATCTGGGATTGTCCTCAAGCTCTTCACGACGAGGCGTGACAGGCTTTTTGGTTAAAATCTCGATTTGCGGTTTTTTGCCGCAAACGCAAACCGGAAAATCCGGCGGGCAAATACAGCCCTTTTGAAGCTGTGCAAACGTTTGTTTTACTATCCTGTCCTCAAGCGAATGGAAAGTGATAACAGCAAGACGCCCGCCCGGCAGCAGAACGTCGACAAGATCGCGGATAGTCGGCTCGATTACATCCAGCTCGCCGTTGACCTCGATTCTTATGGCCTGGAACGTGCGTTTCGCCGGATGCGAGTAGGAAGCCTGATGGCCATATCTTGCGCGGTAGTTACCTTTTGGCAGGCTGGGCACCGCAGCCTCGATTAGCGAGGCTAGCTCAAGTGTCGTGCGGACAGGCGCTTTTTGGCGTGCGGCGACAATGCGGCGTGCGATTCTGTCCGCATAACGCTCTTCGCCGTACTCGCGGATTATCTTTGCAAGCCGCTCCTGCGAATAGCCGTTTACAACGTCATAAGCCGTCAAAGCCTGGCGCTGGTCCATGCGCATGTCGAGCGGCGCGTCTTTCATGTAAGAAAATCCGCGCTCGGGATTGTCAATCTGATAAGACGAAATACCGAGGTCTATGAGCGCTCCGCTCGGGCGCACTCCCCCGAGTATATGTTTTATTTCGCTGAAATTGCTGTTTATAAAAATAACTTTATCGCTGTATGCCTGCAGCCTGCGCGACGCGGCCTCGATTGCGTCGCGGTCGCGGTCGAGCGCAATAAGTCGCCCCTCGTCCAGCTTTTCAACTATCAGCGCGGCATGTCCGCCGCCGCCGACGGTACAATCGACGTAAATACCGTTGGGGTTGATGTCAAGCCCGGCGATACATTCTTCGGCCATTACCGGTTTGTGAGTGTAATCCATCGTATAATCTTCATAAAATGCGGCATATATCCACCGCGAGCCCACATTTCGTGTTAAGTCCAATGCATGAAGCGGTGGGAGGTTTACCGTTGTGTTCATTTCTACACCTCTTAGAAGCCAAGCTTTATCATAAGAGTTTCCATAGCCGCGGTATCGGTCGCCTGCAAGTTCTCCTCCCAAAGCGACTCGTTCCAAAGTTCGACATGGTCGCCGGCGCCGATAATTTTGATGTTTTTCTCCAGACCTGCATACTGGCACAAACTCGCGGGTATGAGTATCCTGCCCTGCGAGTCGAGCTCTGCCTCGTATGCCGATGAATATATAAAGCGTTTGAGAACCCGCGCTTCGGTTGCGGGCAGCGCCTCAAGCTTAGCCGTATAAGCCGCCCATGCATCGGTATTATAAACCGAAACGCATCTGTCTATGCTTTTTACCAGCACCGCGCGGTCGCCCATTTCTTCGCGCATCCGCGAAGGCAGCGTAAGCCGGTTTTTCGAATCCAGCGTATGAGAATACTCGCCCAAAAACACCGGCCCTCGCCCCCCCATTTCAATCATAAGCAGTAAACACGCGCAAAGACGCAAATATCACCGTACGGACATCTTTGCCGAGCGGTGTTGCTATGCGAAAAAATATTTTCTCGGGGCACGATTCGATTTATTGTCCCCAAGTTCCCCACTTTGTGACACTTTGCTCCACTTGCATACTATTATAAGGCATATCCCCGCGAATTGCAATACTAAAATTTAAAAAATATTGATAAAAACATAAAAAAATTACGGCGAAAAGAACACATTTTCGCCGTAATCCTGAGTATAAAGAACAAACATTCGACACATACTGCAATATTTCGATTTCCTGCGTTTTCCATCCTGTGACAATTTTCATAATAGTGGAAGCAGGTCAATCGCGAGCTTTTCTTTCATCAAACTACACCTGTATTTTCGGTTTTCAGCACCTTTATAGCAGGGGCAGGCACATAACCGTCGAGCGGCTTGCCATATTTTATCAGCTCGCGTACTACCGTCGAGCTGATGTGCTGAAGCTCGGGGCGAGAAGGCAAAAAAACCGTTTCGGCTTCTGCATAAAATGCGTGGTTGATGTTTGCCATTTTGTACTCGTAATCGAAATCGCTGCTGTCACGCACACCTTTGACGATGTATTTGATTTCATTTTCGCGCATAAAGTCGACGAGCATGCCCTCCGATACGGCGGCTTTGACATTCGGCAGCTCCACGCACGCCGCGGCAAGCATTTTAAGCCTTGTCTCGCCACTGAAGGCGGTGCGCTTGTCGCTGTTTGCGAACACTACCGCCCATACCTCGTCGAAAATTTGGGCGGCACGGGCAATTATATCAAGGTGACCGACCGTCACCGGATCATAGCTGCCGGGCACTATGCACTTCACTGTTCGCCCGCCTCCTCGGTACCTTTGTAATCGTAAACGGTTATATACACACGCCCATAGCGGTTATGCCTGCGTACTTCAAATCCTTCAATTTCAAGCGGTTCGCGCTGGTCGGACTCGGCTATCACAACGGCGCCGGGTGCACATAGATTGTATCGGTGCAGGCTGCTTACAATTGTACCGATGCTTTTATCCGTATACGGCGGGTCGACAAAGAAGATGTTAAACTGCTCTCTGCCGGAAAGCGAACGAACGAGCGTATATGCGTCGCTGCACATGACACGGCAGCGGTCGTACAGATTAGTCCGCCTCGCGTTGCGTTTTATAATTTCGGTCGCATCTCTTCTGTTGTCGCAAAGCAGTGCCGCCGCGGCGCCTCTCGAAAGCGCTTCAAGCCCGAGCTGTCCTGTACCCGCAAATATATCGAAAACGCGCCTGCCTTCTATTTCAAACTGTATCATGCTGAAAATTGCTTCTTTAACACGTTCGGGTGTCGGACGAGTATCCTCGCCGTCAAGTGTCTCAAGGCGCGTTCCCCGCGCCGAGCCGGTGATTATTCGCATTTTTGCCTCCTGTCCGTGCACAAAAACGATTGCCGCACGGTTGTGATTCTCCTCTATGTTTTTCGTCACGTTGCTGTGTTTATTATAAATCAAACGCGCGACGTTATTCCGTCGCACGGCTGACTCGATGCCGCTTTACAGCATGCTCGCCGCTTGCTGCAAACTATTATAGTACGCCACAGTTTACTGTGTCAACCAAAGCGCTGTTAACATTTACCCGATGGCGTTAAAATTTCGTATTACTTGCCTTTTCCGGCGTTTATGAGCTGGCGATTTTTCGCAGAGTGCGTCGTCCTGCTGACTTTGCTCGCCAAAAGTCTGCAATATCCGGCACCTTTGCATACTCTGCAAAGTCCTTGCGCCGGCACAAAACGCACGATGTGCCGATTAAATGCGAGTTTGGCGAAAGCACATCTATTGTCTGTCGCGAACTGCAAACTCGCCAAGCGGAGTAAAGGTAATGCTAAAGTTCTAATACAAATATTGCAGCCGGCAGGTGTGACCTGCCGGCTTTTAACAAGCTATAGGCTGCTCCATAACCCGCTGTGGATTTATGGATTTATGCGCTTACTTGCCGAAAAGCTCCGAGTAAATTTCCGCCATCTCCTCTTCGCTGATTTTATACGGCGAGTTTGCATAGTTTGAGGCGTCCTTTACCTTTTCGACGTATCTTTTTATCGTTTCGTCATCGAGATTGAGGTCTACAGCCGCAAGTTTCGGTATGACCTCGGCTATCTCACCTGCACTCGCTCCTATAGCATGCGCAAACTCGGAAAGTAGTCGCTCGCCTTCAGGCGTGCGGCTGTTATACTTTATATAGGCTCCCGTAAACGCCGCGCAAGCCTTGCCGTGCGGGGTGCCTCGGTCGAGCGTGAGATTGTATCCCAGCGGATGGGGGAAACCTGTGCCGGTCGTGTTTATCGCAACTCCGCCGGCGGTCGCGGCATAAGCCAGTGCCTCACGCTGAGCGTAGGTAAATCCGCCCGCGTCCGGCTCGCCCTCTGCCAGCTCTCCCTCCACCAACACGCGCCAAATGTGCCCGGCACCGAATGCGGCGAACATGCGCGATATGTCGGTCGATTTCGGCGACAGATACGACTCGATGCAATGGCAAAACGCGTCGAGCGCGGTGCTGACCGTGTACTCACGGCCGAGGGAGCGGGTATATTTCGGGTCGACAAAAGCGTATTTGAAATACGAATGCGGGCTGTTAAAAGTCTTCTTTTTGCCCGCACCGTCGAGCGTTAGCACCGAATAGGGGTTAACCTCGCTTCCCGTACCGGCGGTGGTGGGAATCCCGATGAGCGGCAGGGACGGCTTGAGCGTCGATACATTATACAGCTCAAGCGGCTGTATGCCGTCGTTTGCCGCAAATGCGGCAACGGCTTTCGCGGCATCAAGCGGCGAGCCGCCGCCAATTCCGACAACAAACTCGGCGCCGAACTCCGCGGCAAGCCGACCGCCCTCCGCACAAGTCGAAATCAGCGGGTTTTCGCCTATTTTATCGAACAGCACATGCTCGCAGCCGACGGAGTCGAGCGTAGAGAGCACATCGTCCAGCGCTCCGCTCGCCTTCGCAGACCGTTTGCCCGTTACAATAATACATTTTTTACCCAAAGCAAATAAGCCGGCGTTGCGTACAACGCTGTTTTCACCGGTTATGAGCCTTGCAGGCATGTAAAAATCAAGCTTCACCGGTTTCACCTTCCCTTAAATTACATACATCCGCCCGTTTGCGGCGGGCGGATGTACTGTTTATTATATAACTTGGTTCAACTCATTAGGCCTCAGGCGGATACTTGGATGCCTGCCAGTCGATATACTGAGATACGGGCGAGTCGGAGTTATCCTGGTCGGAGAATTCGGAAACAGCGATGTAAGCATCGAGTTCCATCTTCAGGAGCTTGATATAATCCGAAAATGTGACTGTCTCGCCGGTCTCGGGATCGACGTATTCTTTGAAGTTGTCGATTTTCTCCTGGATTTCCTTGCTTGCCTCAATTACACCGTCAATTATATCCTTGGTGAACATATAATTGTAGGTTATCTGGGCAGGTGCACCATCGGCGCCGGCGCTCGAGGCCGCTTTCTTTTCAAGGTATTCCTGATCGATATATTTAAGAATGAATCCGACGTACGGGCTTACAACAAGCTCAAGGTTCTGGTTCTTGGCATTTTGCCATCTGTTTTCGGCAAGCTCAAGCATGGATTCGTCCATGTCGGCACTGGGCCAGAGAATGAACTGGTTGCCCGTATCGTACATGTTCATCGAATATTCGTCGTTGAGCCTTATCACAAGATCGGTGTCGTCATCGATTTCATAATGCAGTCTCTCAACGCCATACTGGAACAGGTTGCGCACCATCTCGTTCTTGGTCAGCAGGGCGATAACCTCTACACAGCGGTCGACGTTCGCTGCATAGGCGCTTACGCAGTACATGCTTTCATACATGTTGGCGTTGGTGCCTCTGGGATAGCAGTAAACATTTACATAGTAGTCGTCCTCGTACTGCTCGCGCAGCGCATACCCGCCTTTAACAAGCTGGACTGCGGCTTTGGGGTTAAACTCGTAATTGCTGGGAGTGAGATAACCTGCAGCGGTAAAGTCGTTTACCTGATTGAGGAGGAGAGTGTAGGCGGCGGTACCAAGCAGGTTTTTGGGCGTCAGAAGTGCAGACTGAGCCGTTACGTTGGTTACATATCCGCCGACGAGCGAGCCTTCCATCTCGGGCACTATATAATCGGTGAGCGGGAAAGGCACACCGTAGAGCGGTATGTAGTCAGGCTCGTATTTTTTGACATCCTCGAGAAAGTCTGCTATCTTCGCGAGGGTGGTCATATCGTCGGGATCGTAATAATACTTGTCGCACAGCTCCTTGTTAATCAGCATGTAGGTATATTCACCTATCATGCGGTTGTTGGGGATAGCCATGACGCCGGCGTCAAATGTCACCGCAGACAGCAGCGCCGGATTTATGTATTTGTCAAGACCTTTACCCGCGGTGCCGAGCGAAGGTGCAAGGTCGGCAAGATAGCCCTTATCCATGTACTCGCCCAGCTTGTCGAGTCCGCGGACAAGGAAAATGTCGACCTGGTTATCTTTGGGTTCGGGGAATTTCGTCACCGCGCGGCCGAACTCGTTAATAACGGTCTCTTCGGTCTCCTCGGTGGTTTCCTCTTCGGTTTCGGGAGCCGTTGTGGTAATACCGGCTGCCTTCAAGCTGCGTGCCTCTTCTTTGGCGCGCTTTGCTTCTTCCTCTTCTTCTTCCATCCTCTTAATGAGGGCTTCGAATTCCTGTTCAATGACGCTGTAATACTCGTCCTCGGTATACAGCCTCAGCTCTACATGCGTATTAAACTGGTTTTCGGTAACCTCGTTTAAAGCATCCTGGACGGCTTGCACCGCTTCTTCGGTGGTGCTCTCGCCGGTTATCGCATACAAAGTTATGGTCATGGGCCTTGCCTGACCGGTGGTGTCTTCTTCTGCGGTCTCGACCGTGGCATCGTTCCTCAAGGCACAGCCCGCAAGCAGGGTCGGAAGTGTCAGCAAGAGCGCCAACACGATTGAGACCCATCTCTTCCTCATGAAACAACCTCCCAAACAATTATACAATAGGAATAAGAATTTCTCTTAGAATTGAATTATATTTTACACCAAAATAAACGATATGTCAAGGATATTTTAAGCCAAAGCCTGTCTTTTTTGTCACATGACAAGCAAGATTTTACACCTTGTGGGGCGAGCCGGCTTCATTCTTTGTGCACCACTCACAATAAATTAATGCCCGCGTTGTAAGTTGTGGTGTTTTCGTTGTGCGTGTTTCACAATCGCGGGAGCTGATAATTATACAACAATTACAAACGTTATTTGTAGTTATTTATCAACTTAACAAAGCCGAACAGAAAAGCGCACGGCGCAAAAAGCACATGTTTTTACAAAACTGTCTTTTCGGTGCCGCTGTCCGGGCTTGTCCGGTCAGTCAAGATAGTCTTTGAGCCGCTTTGAACGGCTGGGATGGCGCAGCTTGCGCAGCGCTTTGGCCTCTATCTGGCGAATACGCTCGCGGGTGATGTTGAACACGCGGCCAACCTCCTCCAGCGTGCGCGTGCGGCCGTCGTCGAGACCGAAACGCAGCTTGAGCACCTGCTCTTCACGCGGGGTGAGGGTTTTCAGCACCTCGCAAAGCTGCTCGCGAAGCAGCGTGTACGAGGCTACTTCGGCCGGCGCCGGCGAGTCGTTGTCCTGTATAAAGTCGCCGAGATGGCTGTCCTCTTCCTCACCGATGGGCATTTCCAGCGACACCGGGTCCTGCGATATTTTCATTATCTCGCGAACCTTTTCGGGTGTCATGCCGAGTGCCTCGCCTATCTCCTCCGGTGTCGCCTCGCGCCCCAGCTCCTGCAGAAGCCTGCGCTGCACGCGGGTTACTTTGTGGATGGTTTCAACCATGTGAACCGGGATGCGTATTGTCCTTGCCTGGTCGGCGATGGCGCGGGTGATGGCCTGTCGAATCCACCAGGTTGCATAGGTGGAGAATTTATAGCCTTTGCGGTAGTCAAACTTTTCAACCGCTTTCATCAAGCCGAGGTTTCCTTCCTGAATAAGGTCAAGGAAAAACATGCCTCTGCCGACATAGCGTTTTGCGATACTTACCACAAGGCGAAGGTTGGACTCCACGAGCTTTTGCTTTGCCTTTTCGTCGCCTTCGGACATTTTCTTTGCAAGTTCGAGTTCTTTGTCGGCATCAAGAAGCGGCACTTTGCCTATTTCCTTAAGATACATGCGCACGGGGTCGTCAATCGCAAGACCCTCTTGCGCAAGCATCTTCTCCATTTCCTCCGCTGACTCATAGCGCTCGATCTCGCTTTCTAGTTCCTCAAATTCGGGCGTGTCGAGATAGCCCGTTATGCCTATACCGAGATTGCCGAGCTGCTCATAAAGATGTTCTATTTGTTCGATGTCATAGTCGACATCCTCGAGCGCTTCCATTATTTCGCTGTTCGAAAGCGAGCCTTTTGCTTTCCCGCGTTCGATCAGCTCGCGCATGTCAAGTTTCATATTGCTTTTATTTCCCATAATATGTATGATGCCTCCGTCAGGGGATATTATGCTATGAATTTGAATATTTATACTAAAATTATGTGCAAATGTAACAAACAGGCGTATTTTAGGATTGCTCGCCTGCTCTGCGTTTGGCAATCAGCGCCGCTATATCGTCAGGATCGGGCACATCGCTGTCATGAGCGGCCGCTGTGGGCAGCGCCGGCGAGTTGCGCAGCGTCTTCGCGCAGTCTTCGATCACTTCAAGGTCGTTTTTCGTCAGCCGCTCGCGCTCTGCCATATATGATACCGCACGCCCCATCTCTTCTTCCGAGAGAATTTGTCCCAGGGTCGAAAGCGAAAAACCGTCGCTCGCGCCGGCTATCGCCTCGTATATTTTGCGGTTGAGCGCCGTGCGGAACTCGTCCGGCCCGATTATCTCCAGCGCTTGGGGTATAAGCTCGGGATAAAGCAAAAGTATGCCGAGTATGGCCTCCTCTGCGGCAGCCTCCTGCATAAACAGGCGCCGGTCGGGATTTACCCTGTCGCCATACCCTTCGGCAAGACGCAGGCTTTGCCTCCTCTGCGCTCTTTTTGCTGCGGAATACAGCTTTCTACGCTTTACTTCGACGTCGCGCGCCAAGTTTTCGGCACTGACATCCAGCCGTTCTGCCGCGCGGCGCGTGCATATCTCGCACTCGGTTTTGGAGGAAAGCTCCGCAAGCAAATCGACGACCTCTCCTATTGCTTTTATCTTGCTTTCGTCGTCCGCCTCCCCGCCGGGGCCGATTTTATACTTTTCCGTTATCGTATCGAGCTTGAATTCAAACCGGCTGCGGCTGCCTTCGAGCAGTCTGCCGAACGCCGCCGCGCCGTATTTTTTTATGTATTCATCGGGGTCTTTTGCGCCGGTGACGGTAAGCACTTTTGTGTCAAGTCCCGTCGCCTCGAGCAGGCGGATTGCCTTGTCCGCGGCGTTTTGACCCGCCCGGTCGCTGTCGTATGTTATTACCACCTGTTTTGTGTAGCGTTTCATGATTCGCGCCTGTTCTTCTGTAAGCGCCGTGCCCAGTGTAGCGACGGCGTTTGTAAAGCCCGCGGCATGAAGCGCTATAACATCCATGTAACCTTCGCACAATATCAATCGCTCCGCACAGCTGTGGCGCGCGAAGTTGAGCGCGAAAAGGGTTCGGCTCTTTTTAAATGCGGGCGTGTCCGAGGAGTTGAGATATTTCGGCATGCCGTCGCCGAGCGCCCTGCCTCCGAACGCGACAACGTCGCCGCTGACATCGATTATAGGAAAGATTATCCGCCCTCTGAAATAGTCATAGGGCCGGCCGGTTTTGGCAGATATTCCGCACAGAAAAGCGGCGGTCAGCTCCTCTACCGTATAGCCGAGACCGGTGAGGTGCAGCTGCATGGCATTAAAACTGTCGGGCGCATAGCCCAGCCCGAAATGCTTTATAATCGGCATCGTCAGCCCGCGCTGTGCAAGGTAATCTTTCGCTTCGGGCGAATTCAAAAGCTGCGCGTGGAAAAATCGCGCCGCTTCGCGGTTTATTTCCACTATGCGTGTTTTTTTGACACCGGAAGGCGCCTGGTCAGGTCTGGCTTGTTCCGGTATCGCTATACCCGCGCGTTTGGCAAGCAGCTCCACCGCGCCCACATAGTCGAGGTTTTCTATTTTGCGTATGAATGTTATCACGTCGCCGCCAACACCGCAGCCGAAACAATAAAAGAAACCCCGTTCGGGCGTGACATGAAACGACGGCGTTTTCTCGCTATGAAAAGGGCACAGGCCAACCATGCCCGAGCCCGAGCGCTTGAGCGTCACATAGCCCGAGATTACGTCAACAATGTCACATCTAAATTTAATTTCTTCGATAATTTCACTTGGTATCAATGCTTATCAGCCTCTGAAAGGTTCCGGTATAAAAAGCCGCTTATACTGGTTGATTGCATACCGGTCGGTCATACCCGATATGTAGTCTGCGGCGGCACGCGGCACGCCTTCTTTTTCGGCAATTTCAATATATTCGGAAGGCATTTTTTCGGGATGGCGCACAAAATAATCGTAAAGGGTTTCAAGCATCGCCTCCGCCTTACCCTCCTCGCCCTTTGCGATGGGGTTAAAATAAACGTTTTCGTACAAAAACTCGTGCAGCTGTTTTGTCGCCTCGCCGACCTCGTCCCCCATCACAATATCACCGCAGCGAGGGCTTTCCTCCACGATGCTTTTCACCATCGTGCCGATACGCTCACTGTGAGTGTTGCCGAGCACCCGGCGTACTTTTTCGGGTATCGAGTCCGGAGAAAGAATCCCCGCACGGCATGCGTCGTCTATGTCGTGATTTATATATGCAATGCGGTCGGCATACCATATTATGCGCCCTTCAAGTGTCTCGGCGCCTCCGGTCGTATGGCAAAGTATGCCGTCGCGCACCTCGTGCGTGAGATTAAGCCGCTCGAGAAAATCCACAACCCTCAGGCTTTGCTTGTAGTGAGTATAATCAGGGTCGAAACACCGCTGGAGCACGCGCTCGCCGGCATGTCCGAACGGCGTATGCCCGAGGTCGTGGCCGAGCGCTATCGCCTCGCACAAATCCTCGTTAAGCCGCAGTGCCCGCGCTATGGTGCGTGCTATTTGCATCACCTCGAGCGTGTGCGTCAGCCGCGTGCGGTAATGGTCGACTTCGGGCGAGAGAAAAACCTGCGTTTTGTGCATGAGGCGCCTGAACGCTTTTGAATGGATAATCCTGTCTCTGTCGCGCTGAAATTCGCTGCGCAAATCGTCCTCAACAATTGGGACAAGCCTGCCTTTTGTGTTTTGGGTAAAAGTTGCGTTTTCGGCAAGCATTTCACGTTCGCGCAGATATATCATTTCCCGCGCTGTCATACCCCCGAAAATACCTCCCTCGCATATTTAGGACTGTACTTATAATATACGCTGAAAAATCAAAAATACCTTTTTTCATTTTTATTTTCTGTTTAATGCATAATTTGACCTTTTCAAAGTCAAAAAACAATGCCGGCTGACTTTCACCGGCAGTTTTATATATTATACAATATTTTCGCAAAGCTGTCAAAGCAAATCTTCCAGTATGTATGAAGCCGTACAGGGAGTCACAGCACCTTCGCAGAGGATCCGAAGCAGCTCTTGGGCGATGGTACGGTCGCGCGATACGTCATAAAGGAACTTTGTTTCCGTACCGCCGTATCTGTCAATGCAAATTATCAGAATGCAATATCGCAGTCCCAATTCCGCGCCAAGTTCATCGTAAAACTCGCGCTCGGAAATCGGCGCCGACGCTTTCGGGGTGTCCAACGCTATGAGCCTGTACTCGAGAAACATCTCGACAGGGTCACGTATCACGCGGTATATCGCATCGATTTCTGCATTCACCGTAACATCACGATGATGTAACATAACAATAACCCCCATGAATATAAAGTAAAGATTTAATGCCGAGTATACAAATAAATTGCATTCGTCAGATTAAATCTTGTTTAAAATTATACCATATTAACACAATTATGTAAACATGATATTGTAGACAACATTCGACACAATTATAGACAATATCACATTTTTTTGACATTGTTTTATTTATTTCTTATAAATAAGATTAAATTAACCACAATATATCCGGCACACTCGGCACACGGTCACAAAACTGTGTCACACTTTGACTATTTTTGTCGTTTTTCTTATTAATATTCATAATGTTTGATAATTTTACCCTAAAAGGGCATAAAATCGGGGTTGATTTTATAAATATTTATGTTACAATAAATATAAATTCATAAATAGAGATTTCAACAAAATTGAAGGAGTTATTTTAGTGAAACCGATACGTCTACATATTGACAAAAAATCGTTGCGAATACTACAATTAGGGTTACCGTTTGTTTTAGCTGCATTGATATATACTGTTTACTATTTACTTGGCGCCGAAAGCGGTAGTTATTACATAATTATGAACATAGGCAAACAGCTTTTGGAACACGCCATGATGAGCCTGACGCTGCTCGTTGGCGGAGCCTTGCTTTTCGACTATGCAATCAAGCGAAACGGAAAAGATAACAGTTAAATCGCATAGTCGCTGCGAGCGTTGCCCGCGATACTGCACAGTAAACCGGCTCGCCGCCGTAATAGGCGTCAAAAACTCATATTTCCGGCAAGCCTTGTTTGGCTTCGGCGCAAAAATGCTCCCGAAACGGGAGCATTTTTGCATATTTCCCCGTCATCCGTTATTATTTTGCGGCAGTGTCTACCGATTTTGTCGCGATAAGATTTGTACCCGACTCGATAAAATCCGGCACCAGCACGTCTCCAATTTTCACCGGAGCCTTGACGGTGACGGTTCTTATAATTTTCATCGCATCAAACAGCGCACCTTTGGGGATCGGGCGGTCGGTACGCACCGGGAGCAGCTTATCGTCGGCGCCGACTATGCGCACTGTCGAGGTCAACGTCCGTTTTGGCGCCGTCAACTCTTCGACCGCATAAGTTATCCCGCGTTTGCAGGAGTTGCCCTCGACGTTTGCAACCGATTTCCCGTCGTCCGAAAGCGTTGCCGTCAGCTCGCACCCCACAGGGCAAACAATACAGGTAAATTTCTTTACATTTGCCATATCCGCACCGTGCGCCGGCGCAAGCTATATCGTGCCTGCTCCGGCATTGTCCTTTCAATCGGGTTTGTTTTTGTTTGTGTTGTGGTTTTCGCCAGAGCGAAACTCGTATCCCTTGCCGCGACGAGTTAAAATAAGGCGTTTTCCCGTCGCACCTTCCAATTTATTTCGCAGGTAGCTTATATACACTTCCACGACGTTGGTTTCAAAGCCCACTTCACCGTCCCAAACATTTTCAAGCAGCTCAAGCCGACTGACAGTCCTGCCCCTGCGCTCATATAAATAGAAAAACAGTCTGTACTCGCGCTCGGTAAGCGGGATTTCAATGCCGTCTATAATCACACGCCGCCCGCTGCCATCAGCCAAAACAAGCGGCTCGCCCTCCCGCGGCGGCTCGGTTTCTGCCTTCCCGGCGATTTTGCTTTCCCTCTCCGCAGCTCCGTATAAAACAGCCTGTATAAAGTCTGCAACTTTAAAGGGATACCTATATAAGCAGACAGGCTGCCTGGGTGCTGCGGCATCGGCAGGCATCAGCCTGCTCAGCTCGGTACTACCTTCCTCGTCCACATATATATATACTTCAGCCGCCGGCGTGTTGCCACCCGTCTCTGTAACCGAGACGCCTGCGCGCTCGAGCTCAAGCACCAGCATTCGCGCCAAAAGTGCCGCAAAACGCCCGGGTGCATGCGATATTTCCGCTTTCACTACACAGTGTCCAAATCGTCCAGCCTGATAACGGCTTCGGCATTTACCGCCCCGCCCGCCCGCAGCGTGCGGAAACTATATATATCGTCCAGCTCGTTGCAGCTCCGATAAACCCTGATAACTTCTCCGAGCGGGGCTTCCGACTGGTAGAATATCGTAGCCGAAACCACTGTCTTGCCCTCCATAGAGGGTATATAACTGCAGAACAAGTCAAGGTAGCGGGTGTTGTTCATGTGTTTGTTTACATCAACTTCGGCATAAGAAACCGTATGTTCACCCGCAAGCGCAAGCACAATGTTTTGCGGGATCAAAATTCGGGGCGGAAGCTCCATTTCGAGCGGCTCGTCATAGCCGAACCCGAGTTTTATATCGTCGGCGCGCAGCAGCTTGTGATTTCTTGTATCTACAAGCGCCCACTGGGATGTCAGCTCGGCGACGGGCTGGCCGTCGCGTAAGACTCGTCCGCAGCGCAGAAAACTCATCGCCCTTGTTTTGCACAGCCATGACTCGACTGTTATCTCATCAAACGAGTAAAGCGGCCTGTATATATTGAGGGTCAGCTTGCTGACAATAAAAGCTTTGTGCTGCCGGCGCAACTCGTCGGTAGTTGGACCGTTTCTGTAATGCTGAAGGTTGGCGGTTTCCTGCAGGTATCGCAATATCGAAGACGCTGATGCCACTCCGTTAAAGTCCATGTCGTGGGAATTGACCTGGAAATGTTCGACATGCTTCATTTTTTCATATATTTCTCCGCATACATTTATGCTTTAAGCGGGGGACAGCGGCTTGCAGCCGCGCCCCCCGTTATTTTTATGGTTATATTAAAGCGTGCCGGCTGAACCGAGCACGTTTTTGATTTTGTGCGCGACCATTTTCTTGACTTCTTCGCGCCCGACACTCAGATATGTGCGAGGATCGAATACGTCCGGCTGATTGCTGAGAACGCGGCGAATGCCCGCGGTCATCGCCAATCTGATGTCCGAGTCTATATTTATCTTGCAAACAGCCATGGAGGCGGCCTTGCGCAGCATTTCCTCCGGTACGCCGATTGCGCCTTCGAGCTTGCCTCCGCAGGCATTTATTTCTTCTACATATTCCGGAACGACAGACGAAGCGCCGTGAAGCACTATCGGGAATCCGGGCAGACGACGACCGATTTCCTCGAGTATGTCAAATCTCAACTGGGGCTCTGATTTAAACTTATAGGCGCCATGGCTGGTGCCGATTGCAATCGCCAGCGAGTCAACACCGGTAAGCTCGACAAATCGCTCGGCTTCGGCGGGGTCGGTAAACTTTGCTTCGCTTTCATCAACTTTGACGTCATCCTCGATGCCGGCCAGCACGCCAAGCTCGCCTTCGACAACCACGCCGTGCGCATGCGCATACTCGACCACCTTTTTGGTCAGAGCAACATTCTCTTCAAAGCTATATTGTGAACCGTCTATCATAACGGAAGTGAATCCGCTGTCGACGCAGGCCTTGCAAATCTCGAAATCCGCGCCGTGATCGAGATGCAGCGCAACATCGATGCCGGTATCTTCGATCGCGGCTTCGGCCAACGCCTTAAGATATGCGGGCTTTGCATATTTGCGCGCTCCCGCGGAAACCTGGAGTATGACCGGGGATTTCAGCTCCGCGGCGGCCTCGGTTATTGCCTGTGTAATTTCCATGTTATTGATATTAAAGGCGCCGATAGCATAGCCGCCGGCGTAGGCCTTTTTAAACATTTCTTTTGTTGTTACAAGAGCCATAATTTATCTCCTTGCGTAAAATTACTGAAACCAATCAATTTTATTGTAACACCCGCCCGGTGATATTTCAAGTCTAATTTTTTAATATATTACAGATAATTCGGTCACAGCCGACATAATCAGGCCTTCTTATCTCTATATTCTGCACCACAGCACGCCATAATACGTCAACATAAAAGCAAAAAGCCCGCCGCCGCTAAAATGCGGCGACGAGCTTTTAACAGAGGTACGCCATTTTAAAAAATATTCAATAAATCAAAAATTAATAGTCAATCACTCTGATGTGGAAGTGGTCAATCGGATGCTTGCAAACAGGGCAGACTTCGGGAGCTACCTTGCCGTCAAAGAGATGACCACAGTTGGCACACTGCCATGTGACTTCTTCTTCGCGCTTGAATACACAGTCATTTTTAATGTTGTCAAGCAGTTTGAGGTATCTCTCCTCATGCTCTTTTTCGATTTTCGCTACCGCCTCGAACAGGTAGGCGATGTCGTTGAAGCCCTCTTCACGAGCTTCCTCGGCGAATTTCTTATACATGTCGGTCCACTCATAGTGCTCGCCGTTTGCCGCATCCTGCAGGTTAATATCGGTCGGCTGGATACCGTCGTGCAGCAGCTTGAACCAAATCTTTGCGTGCTCGCGCTCGTTGTGCGCAGTTTCCTCGAAATATTTGGAAATCTGCACATAGCCGTCTTTCTTTGCGCGGGAAGCATAGTAGGTGTACTTGACGTGCGCCTGGGACTCGCCCGCAAACGCCGCCATCAGATTGGCTTCAGTCCTTGTACCTTTCAGTTTTTTTGCGTCTGTGCTCATATATTACTCTCCTTTATGCAAAAATTTATTTAAATATATAAATTTAATGATTGTTGGTAATGTTGCTTATTTATCGGGTTCTGCCTCTTCGGTTTCACTTTCGGCACAGCTGCCGCAAATCCCGTTGAAGAGCACAATGCAGCCTTCAAGCGTAAAGTCCTCACCTGTTACCGAGTCACAAAGGCAGCTGGGATCCTCTGTCAGCTTGCCGCCCTCTACCAGCTCCAAATCGAAAACACATCCGCACTTGCGGCAAACCGCATGGTAATGAGGGTCGCACCTGTGGTCGATATGGTCGGCTGAGTCGGGCACTCGCACTCTTTGCAAATGTCCCTCTCGGCACAACAGATTTAAATTTCGATAAACTGTACTTCGACTGACTGCCGGGCTGTGTCTGCGAACATACTCGCACACCATATCCGGCGTCGGATGGTTTTTCAGCGACCGTACGGCATCCAGCACCAGTGCGCGCTGGATGGTATTACGATGAATTGCCACTTTCTCGGCTCCTTAAACATTGTTGCTGATAGAATTATATCGCATTTAGGATTGATGAAAAAAGTAATTTCTGTAACTTTCATGTAAACCATTTATGAACTTGCTGCGCGGTATTGAAAGCATAGCACCTTTAGTCTATAATTATTTACGAAACAATGATTTTTCAAACGGAGTGCCGCAATGAAAACATCGCACAGATACTTGCTTTTACCGGTCAACAACAGCGTACCTATCCAGCGCATTTCCATCTGCGCTCCGGGCGCCGAGCCGTATGAGCTTGATGTCAAGTATGACCCGGCTGCGCCCCGCTATACAGCATACATAGACATTTCAAAATTTGGGGATCACGGGCTGTCGGTCACTCTTGCCGACGGCAGCACGCCGGAGTATTCCATCGCCGACAAACTGCCGGAGGACACATATACAGAGCCGTATCGCCCGCAGGTAAGGTTTTCGGTACCGCGCGGCTGGACAAACGACCCCAACGGCCTTGTATACGCATTTGGCACCTGGCACATGTTTTTCCAGCACAATCCCGCCGGCACCGAGTGGGGCAACATGCACTGGGGACATGCTACATCGTCCGACCTTCTTCACTGGCAATACGACGGCGACGTGCTGTTTCCCGACCGGCTGGGCACAATGTTTTCGGGTAGCGCCATAGTCGACGAGCGCAACGTCTCCGGCCTCGGCACAGGCGGGTATCCGCCGATTCTGCTGTTTTACACCGCAGCGGGCAAGCCCTTTACACAATGTCTTGCCTACTCAGACGACGGCGGCAAAACATTCAAAAAATACCCGCACAACCCTATAGTAGGACACATAGCCGGCGACAACCGCGACCCCAAGGTCGTCTGGTGCGACGAGCTTGATAAATATGTGATGGCGCTGTATCTCGATGGCAGCGACTTTGCACTGCTCTGCTCGGACAACCTTCTCGACTGGTCGGAATTTCAGCGGCTGACACTTCCGGGCGATGCCGAGTGCCCCGACTTTTACCCCATGCTGCTTGACGGCCGCGAGCGAAAGTGGGTGTTTTCCGGCGCTTCCGACCGCTATTTTACCGGAGACATCAAGGACGGGCGCTTTGTACCCGACGGGCCGGTAAAGCGCCTGTTTGCGGGGGACAGAGAAAGTTATGCGGCACAAACCTTTTCGGGTCTGCCGGGCTATCGCCGGGTACGCATTGCATGGAACACAACATGGCACAACTTTGTAGACAGCCCGTTTTCGATGTCCATGACCTTCCCCGCAGAGCTGGAGCTGCGCACGATAGACGGCGTGCCCACGCTTTGCGCCTCCCCCGTCCGCGATATAGAGCGGCTTTTCACAGACGGGGAGGCGGCAGCCTACTACGCCGAGTTTGACGCAGCCGCCGAGTCTCCGGACGCCGCCGTCCGCGTCTGCGGCACCGAGATTCCGCTGCCTTTTACCGGCAGGCAGCGCGTGCAGGTTATACTCGACCGAAACGGCTGGGAGCTTTACACGCCCGGGTGCGGACACTACTATGTCGGCGGCGGGCCAAAAGACGCCGAGCGCATTGAATACGGCGCAGAAGAGGTGTCGGCACGTGGCGCGACCCTGCAAAATATTTCGCTGCACCGGCTCCGCTCAACTTTGCCCGTCTCCCACATATAAACCCCCTTACAGTACGTTAAAATAGAAAAATCATGGAGGAAATGTCCTTGGACAGCATCAACTCTGAATATTCCGCCCCTCTGTCATCAGTAATCGAAGAATTTCAGCTTGAAGTCATTTATTTGCCGCCCGAAATTGAAGTGCAGGTCACGCGCTCGGACGTAAACCGCCCGGGCCTTGCGCTCAGCGGGTTTTTCGGCTATTTCGAGCCCGGCCGCATCCAGATAATAGGCAACAGCGAGCATGCCTACATGGATACGATGACCAAAAACGAGCTGCGCTCGCGCATCGAGGCCTTCCTTTCTCGCAAGCCGGTGGCTATTATCTACACGACCTCGCTTGAAATTAACCCTGTCATGCTGGAGCTGTGCGAAAAATACGAGGTTCCGCTGCTGCGCACATCGCGCCACACCTCCGAGTTCATGGCGGCGCTGATAGCGTCGCTCAACGTGAGCCTTGCGCCCCGCCTGACCCGCCACGGCGTTTTCGTCGAGGTGTACGGAGAGGGTATCCTCATTCTCGGTGACAGCGGCGTCGGAAAGAGCGAGACCGCAATCGAGCTTGTCAAGCGCGGTCACAGGCTCATAGCAGACGACGCAGTCGAAATCAAGCGCGTGTCCTCGAAAACGCTTGTGGGCAGCGCGCCCGAGATTCTGCGCCACTATGTTGAGCTGCGCGGCATAGGAATAGTCGACGTGCGCCGCATTTTCGGTATGGGCGCGGTCAAGCTCACCGAAAAGGTTGACCTTATCGTCAACCTCGAGCCTTGGGTTCAGGGCAAAATGTACGACAGGCTCGGTATCGATAACGAGTATGCCGAAATCCTCGGCATAAAGGTGCCGATGATTACCATCCCGGTCCGTCCCGGCCGCAACCTCGCCATCATAATCGAGATAGCGGCGATGAACAACCGCCAAAAGAAAATGGGCTACAACACTGCGGTCGAGTTCAACAAAAGGCTCATGGGCCAAATGGACGTCGAAGACTGATACAAGCCGCAAAACATTTCCGCTTTGCGTGCGTTTTCCTAAATTCCTACTTGACAGGCTTATATATTTGGTGTAATATCAATTTGCCGAAAAGGCAAGAAAATCAAAATACTAAAAACAGCGAAAGGGACTGAAAGATGCGTAAATTATTGATTTTCGTTTCACTCGTCCTGTGCGCACTCCTTATTTTCTCCTGTTCCGATGAGTCCGGCCAAGCCGATGAGACCACGGTAGAAGAAACAACCGTCGCCGAGACAGACGAGGCCGCTCACGCAACGGAAGAAACGACCGCTGCACCTGAAACGACCGCCGAACCGGAAACCGAACCGGAAACCGAACCGGAGACAGAGCCTATTAAAACAGTGGTTGTCAAGCAGTTTACCTTCACCGACTCGGACGAGCTTTCCTTCAACCCGACCAACCACATTACCGACATGCGTATCGAGGACGGGCTTCTCAAGCTGACCAGCACCGGCGGCGACCCGTTTATGATTACTAAAGACCCGCTCGATATTGATGCCACAGAAATCGACCTTATCAGAATCAAGGCGCTCAATATGACCGAGTCTTACGACTGCCAGCTCTTCTTCGACACCGATATTGAAGGCGGCATGAGCGAAGACAAATCCTACAGGTGCATATACGATTACGCCTATTCCGAACCCGATTCCGATGAATGGAACATCATTGAAATCTACACCGAAGACTGCTTCAAGTGGGAAGGCCTGATTAAATACATCCGCTTTGACCCCTCCACTACAACCGGTGATGTATTTATCGATTACATAAGCTTCGAAAAGTTTGAAAACTAATATATAGCCGAAACAATTTGGGGCGCCCTGCCATAGGACGCCCCTTTTTGTTGCCGGTATCCCGGCTATTTTTTGGTTTTGGATTTTGCCTTTGCTTCTTTTTGCTGTCTTTCAGGTTTCGGCTCCTTGCCGGACGCCATAGCCATGGCGGCTTTGACGTCGTCGTCCGTTATCGGATATATTCCGCCGCTGTACCGCGCGCCGGTGTAAAGCCAGAACATGCCCGCCCCCTCGTCGGGACCAAGCGAAACGGTGCTTCCAAGCTCGCAGGGAGTAAGCACTGCATTGTATTTCAGCTTTTTCTTTGACACAAGCCTGTTTATAAACTTGACGTACAGAAACCTGATTTTATCGGCGTTGTCGGTGAGATCCTTCCAGCGCATCCTGTTTTGCAGGTGGCGGATGCGGCGCAGCAGGCTGTTTTCGTTTGCGTCAAACACAAACGTTTTTTCGTCTATACCTTTTATCCGCTGGCCATGTGACGACGGAAAGCCCAGCATTTCTCGCAATCGCGCCGTCATTTTGGCAAGACCGGCGCCTATTTTTTGAAACACCCATCGCGCGCCGCCGAACACATACTCGCGATAGATTTTCGGTATTGCCTTGCGGAACGAAAGCAGCGCAAGCACATAGCAGACCGCCATTATAATCCATGCGAGCTGTGACAAATAGCGCATGGTGTCGTTTGTCTGCAGATTGAAGTGATAGCCAAGCCTTGTGTAGACCTGCAGCGCAACCGTTCCGACCGAAGCATAAATCGCTGTGCGGATTACGTATTTGCGGTCCCACTTCTTCTTTTTTATAATCTCTTCGGGCTGGCTGCTAAGCTTGATTTTTCTGCCCACCGCTTAGTAATCCTCCTCCGACAGTTTTATCAGCGTCACCGAATTACCCAGCAGCTCGAAATTGTGTATATATGTGTCAATCATGTTGGTTTCATAAGGGGTAAGTATATAAATCTCGGTGTCGTGCAGAGAGTTTTTCACGTCTTCCTCGAGCATGGACAAAAACGACACTCCCACTCTCGCTCGCACTTTTGCCATCTCGCGCAGTATAGCTTCAAGATGCAGGTCGCCGCTTTCGATAGGATAACGGATAGACGTCTCGCCGCTTACAAGCACGCAGTTTGCGGCAAATCCCGCTCGATAGCCGTTATATGACGCCTCGCGTATCAATGCCGACGCAAACGAAAGCCCAAGCTCCATCATGCGCTCGTATTCGGCCGTCGGCACCGGGAAGTCAACGTCAACCTGAAAGTTGAGATAGACCAGCAGATTTCGGCTCGAACAATAGTCGCGCTGGTTAACTTTTATCCCCTGGGTTCCCAGCGCGCCCGAGCGGGCTGTCGCCTTGAAGTTAATGCTGTTGAACGGGTCGCCGAACATATAGTTTCGTATTCCGCTCAGCGAAAAGGGGTCGTATATCATCCGGCGGCTTGTAACACTGTCGCCCTGCAGGCTGCTCATGGGCTTTATTACCCTGTCAATAGGCAGCACGCGGGGATAAACGTAAACCTCCGCCGGCGCGTGTATATATCGAACCTTTTTTCCGTAATATATATCCGCCGTTTCAAGCGCATAGTAGCCGCGTTTTGCACATCTGATAAGGTGTCGGCGGCGTATTTTCATAAAGGGCAAAAGGTGGAAACGGCTCGTAAAGTACTGCATCGATTTTTTCGGGTCGCGAGTATAACCCTCAAGTTCGAGCGCGTTATAAAGATATGCCTCGATGTTAACAAAAAACACGGGCAAAAAGCTGCGGTTGCGTATCGTTTCCACAAGATACACATGGTCCGTCTCGTATACGCCTTTATCCGAAAACTCGCGGGTGTACTCGAGCTTCGCGATTGTTCTTCCGCGGAGCAGCATTGCGATGAAAAACAGAATCAGCAGAAAGACAACCGCGAAAAATCCCACCATCAGCCACCGAAACCAGTCGGCATTGATAAGATAGATATAATCATTCATTCGATGTCAGACCGCTTTGCTTTATTTGCCTGCCGACCAGCCGAGCACCGCCTCGGTCGGTACGTGCACGCGATTGAGCACATCTTCTATAACTTCGTTTGCCGCGTTTTTCTTTATTCGCGACGAGCTTGTCATGACAAGTCTGTGCGGCAAAACGGGCATTGCCGCGCGCTTTACGTCGTCGGGGATCAGAAAATCGCGGTTCGATATGGCGGCAAACCCCTTTGCCACGCGAAGCAGCGAGAGCGCACCACGCGGGCTGACGCCCAGCGCCACGTTTTCATATTCGCGCGTTGCCTCGCATATACGCACTATATAGTCCATCAGGTCCCTGTGGACGTATACTTTGTTTACCTCTTCCTGACACATTATAATGTCTTCTTTTGTTGCCACTGAATCGAGCTCGACAAGCGGGTTTTCGCTGTTAAAGCGCTCGAGGATGTCCACACCCTCGTCGTGGCTCGGATACTGCATCGAAGTTTTTATTAGGAAACGGTCAAGCTGTGCCTCGGGCAGCGGGAACACGCCCATGCTTTCTATCGGGTTTTGCGTTGCCACTACCATAAACGGGCGGGCAAGGTTATATGTCACGCCGTCGATTGTCGCCTGGTTTTCTTCCATACACTCGAGCAGACCCGACTGCGTTTTGGGCGTCGCGCGGTTAATCTCGTCCGCGAGCACTATGTTGGCGAAAACCGGCCCGGGCACAAACTCGAACTCGGACGTTTTCATATTAAAATAGTTGATGCCCGTAATGTCGGACGGCAAAAGGTCGGGCGTAAATTGGATTCGCTTTGCCTCGCAGTCGATAGATGCCGCAAGCGATTTTACGAGCATTGTTTTGCCTGTTCCCGGCACATCCTCAATGAGCATGTGTCCGCGGCAGAAAAGGGCAATGAGCATGAGGTCGATTACTTCGCCTTTACCGACGATAACTTTGCTTATGTTCTCTTTAATCCGTGTGTATATGGAGTATACGGGGTTTGACATTTGTCCTGTTTCCTTTCGACCTGTGAAGTTATCGCTTTGTTGTGTGGATTGAATATTTTTTCGCAGTAAAAATCGCGTGTTTTTTATTCAATCTACAGGCATTATACATTAAATAACGATATTTGTAAATAGAATAAGAACTTAAGCAAATAATATTTACATACGCTTAATAATTTTGGATAATAATTTAGAATGCCCAATATATTTAGGCGAATAGAAATGTTTACAAGCAATTAATAACTATTTTCGCTTATGGTGGTAGAATATAGGTTATGAAAAAATACTTGCAAGCTGGGAAAATTATAAACACCCACGGGGTGGCCGGCAAAGTAAAAATCGAGCACTGGTGCGATTCGGCCGAGGTGCTCGCCGGGCTTGAAACTCTGTATTTCAAGCATGGAGATGAATATATCCCGCGCACAGTGACCTCAGCCTCGGTTTTTAAAGGCCGGTTTGTGCTTGCCAAACTCGAGGGCATAGACACGCTCGATGAGGCGGTTAAACTCAAAGAAACTGTCGTATATGCCGACCGGGACAACATACCGCTCGAGGAGGGCGCGCATTTTATAGATGATCTTATCGGGCTTGGAGTTTTCGACTTCGACACCGGCGAACGGCTCGGCACGCTCGTAGGCGTGCTGGACGGAGTCGCATCTCAACTTTACGAGGTCGATACCGGGCGCGGCATTTCGCTTGTGCCGGTGGTTAAAGAGTTTGTCAAACGTGTCGACCTCGGCTCGGGCATTTTTATAAGGCCGATTGAGGGGCTGCTCGAGCCGTGATGCGTTTTGAAATAATGACACTGTTCCCCGAGCTGGTCGATTATGTACTGTCGGTTTCAATAATCGGCCGTGCGCGCGCCTCTGGTGCGATTTCTGTGACGACGCACAACATCCGCGACTACAGCGAGGACAAGCATCGCCGCGTCGACGACACGCCTTATGGCGGCGGAATGGGCATGCTGATGGCCGCGCCTCCGATTGCGGCCTGTCACGACGCAATAATGGATCGGTTGCCAAAAGACGCGTCGGTGCGCACGATATACATGTCGCCGCAGGGCAGCCTATTAAACCAAAAAACCGCGCGCAGGCTTGCTAAATATGATGCACTTATCATTCTCTGCGGCCATTATGAAGGCATAGACGAGCGCGTCATTGAGGAGTTTGTCGACGAGGAAATCTCCATCGGCGATTATGTCGTAACCGGCGGAGAGCTGCCGGCCTGCATACTCGTCGATGCCGTCGCGCGCAATGTGCCGGGCGTGCTTTCGTCCGAGGAGTGCTTTGAGCTTGAGTCCCATTCGGCTGGCCTGCTCGAGTATGCGCAGTATACCCGCCCGCCGGTGTTCAGAGGGCGCGCGGTACCCGACGTACTGCTGAGCGGCGACCACGCCGCAATTGAGCGCTTCCGCCGCGAAAGCGCAGTCCGGCGGACGAAAAGAAAGCGTCCCGACCTGATATTATGACACAAACAAACGATAGCGCCGCGCGGCGCAGCGCGCTGACCGTTGCGGCCATGATGGCGGCAACGGTTGTATCAAAGCTGCTCGGCATGCTGCGCAGCGTTTTCATGGCAAACGCATACGGTACCTCCGAGTCGGCGAGCGCGTTTATCGCCGCGTACCGTATACCAAACAGCTTTTTTGATATTCTCTTCTCTGCCGCGATTGTCGGCTGCTTTGTGCCCGTCTACAATTCCTTTGGCGATGAGCGTGCGCTTGAGCGCAGCGACTTTGCAAAGGTATTTTTTAACTTTATTCTGCTTTTCACCGGCGTGCTGTCCGCGCTCGGCATTATATTCGCACGGCAGATTATAGCTATATTCACACCGGGGCTTCCGCCTTCGGCCGCCGAGCTTGCGACCATGCTGCTGCGAATCAGCTTTCCGTCGATAATTTTCATCGGCGCGGCTTATACGCTCGTTGGCGTCATGCAGTCAAAGGGGAGATTTCTGCTCCCCGCAGCGATAAGCTCGGTATCAAACCTGCTTGTAATCCTTTATTTCATATTTATAAACGATAGGCTTGGCGACCGCGGTATCTATGGGCTGACGCTGGCATATCTGGTCGCGTGGTGCGCACAGTTTTTGACGCTGGCGGCTCCGCTTGCCGCCTCCGGCTCCAGATACCGCCCGACACTCGACTTTAAAAACACCGCGTTCAGGCGGTCGCTTAAAATGATGCCGTCGGTTATGGCCGGCTCGTGGCTGCTTCCGGCGGGAAGTCTGGTGGCAACCTTTTTTGCCTCATTTACCGGCTCGGAAGGCGACGTCTCGGCATTCGACTACTCCTGGAACGTCTACAATATAATCGCCGGCACACTGGTCTACAGTCTTTGCCAGTACTTTTTCCCCAAACTGTCAAGGCGCTCGGCTGAAGGCGACACCGAGGGGTTCGGCTCGTCCGTATCGCTCGGTCTGCTTACGCTTTGGGCGCTGACGCTGCCGTTTATCTTCGGCGCGTTTATTCTTTCACGCGAGGGCGTCGCTGCGCTGCTGATGCGCGGCGCGTTTGGTCCCTCCGACGCCGACACCGTTTCGAGCGCGCTCCGCATGCTGCTTTTTGCGGTGCCCGCGTTTGCCGTAAACGAGATGCTTTCGCGCGTTTTTTACTCGCGCTCGGAGCCCGCCATATCCATGTACGCAGCTGTCGCAGGAATAGCGGGTAATGTCGTTTGTTGCGCCGTTTCGGTGAGCCTGCTCGGATTCGGGCTGGATGCCGTGGCGCTTTCAAACGCCGTCGGTCAGTATGTGTCGGCGGCCGTGCTTGCAGTATTCGCCGCAAAAAAGATACCCGGGCTTTTCGGCCGCGGATTTTTCACCGAGCTTGCCAAGGGGGGGCTGTGCGCTCTTTTATCGGCGGCGGTCATGGCGGCGGTTTATGTCATTTTGCCCGGCTCGCCATACGGGCGAGGGCTTTTTGCAAACATCGCGGTATGCGCGGCAGTGTTTTTGCCCGCTGCGATTTTATACCTTTTCATGCTAAAGCTCACCGGTTTCGGCCCTCTGCGCTCTGTGCGCAGCAAACCGTCCGGTGAAAACGGGAGCAATCACTGATGCAAACAAAAGGACTGCGCGGGGCGCTGCGTGGCAGCGTGATACTCTCCGCGCTTGACAGGTTTTCCCAATCTGTTTACAGCGCTGCAAAGCGCAGCTTAATAGGCGGATTTTTAACCGGCTACCAAGCCGATCTGCCAAAACGCAGCCTTCTCGCGCTTTTTGGCGAAAAGCTCGGGCTTCAGCGCAAAATCTCGATTCCGCTGAAGCGCGCCATCGGTGGCGCGTGCGAGCGCAGCATTATAATACATGCCGTTAAAAGGCTTGTAAGGCTGTGCCTGAACATAGCCATGCAGGTATACGGCATCGGGCTTTTTTCAGCCGGAATGTATAGCTGCATTGTATATCTAGTAACACGATTTGCACTTGGCAACGCCGATGCAGACATTATAAATCTGCTGATTGGTGCCGCATTTGCCATTGTGTCGGTGCCGCTGATGTTTTCGGCGCAGTCACTCGGCGAGGCGGTGACGCAGAGCCGGCTCGGTTCGTTTATATTTATGACGCTGCTGGGTTTCAGGCGCGAGACTATATATGACGGCTCGCCGGCTGTGGGCAAAAATACGGTGGCTTTTGTCGCCGGTATGGTGGTGGGTCTGTCGACCTATTTTGTGTCACCGCTGACAATGCTGGTAGGCGCTGCCGGGCTGACGGGGGCCTACATGCTGCTTTCGATGCCCGAAATCGGCGTGCTGCTGCTTTTTGGCGCGCTGCCGTTTTTGCCTACCATGTATATTGCGGGGCTGACCGTCGTCACCGCGGCATGCTATTTCCTCAAGTATATACGCGGCAAGCGTGTGCTTGTCATTGAACTGCTCGATGTCGCCGTGGCGATATTTATGCTCATAACTCTGTGCAGCGGCATATTTTCCATAAACCGCGCGCTCAGCCTCAAACCCGCTTTGCTTTATATATGCTTTATTTTCGGTTATTTTCTGGTCGTTGGCCTTATCCGAACACCCGAGTGGGCCGGGCGCTGCATCGCCGTGCTAATGCTTTCGGCGTTTGCTGTCGCCGCGATAGGCATTTTTGAAAACTTTTTCGGGCAGCTTTCGCTGAACTGGATTGATGCCGAGATGTTCGAGGATATCGAAGGCCGCGTCGTATCCACCTTTGCAAACCCCAATGTGCTTGCCGAGTATCTGATTATGACGCTTCCCATCTCGCTCACTGCTCTGCTGGCTGCTAAAAAGCCCCTGGCGCGGCTGGCCGCGCTGGTCGCGACGGTTGCTATATCTCTTTGCCTTGTCTACACATGGTCGCGCGGGGCATGGCTCGGTATTATAGTCGCTTTGCTTATATATTTTCTTATATACAGCCGCAAAACGCTTACCCTGCTCTGCTTTGGGGCGTTTGCCCTGCCTTTTCTGCCGCTTGTGCTGCCCTCGACGGTTGTAACCCGCTTTACAAGCATCGGCAACCTTGCCGACACCTCGACCGCCTACCGCGTGCATATCTGGATGGGCTCGCTCAACATGGCGCGCGACGTGCTGCTATCCGGCCTCGGCTCGGGTATGGGCGTGTTTGCCGCCGTATACCCTCAGTATGCGCTCGGCGGAATCGAGGCTGCGCCCCACAGCCATAATCTTTACTTGCAAATAGTTATAGAGCTGGGCATTTTCGGGCTGCTTGCATTTATTATAGCAATGATAAGCTTTGCGCGCCAGACGCTTTCCAGCCACAGCGGTGCCCTCGACCGCGACAGGACTTGGTTCCTTTACAGCGTCGCCGGACTTTGCGGCGTGCTTGCCTTCCTTTTGCAAGGCATGACGGATTACGTTTGGTATAACTATCGAATATACGCGATGTTCTGGCTTTTAGTAGGGCTCACCAGCGCCGTCGCGCGACAGGTGGCGGCTGAAAAGAACAGCTCGCCCTGCACTCTTTAATGCTTTTTAGCCTGTTTATAAGATAATCAAAGTTAATCTGAAAGGATAAGCCGTATGAACAAGAAAGCCGCGCCGCGCAAATCGCTGCGCTTCAATATTATCGACGCGCTCTTTCTAATTGTCATACTTGCCGCAACCGGCGTGCTTGTATATATACTCTTTTTCCACAGCGCCGAGACCGCGGATACAAAAAACTATACCGACGTCGAGTATAAAATCGAGCTTCGCATGGTACGCGAGGAGCTCAAAGGCAAAATTAACATCGGCGACAAGGTAATAGATGCCTCAAAGCTGTATACTATCGGCGAGGTAACCGATGTCAAGTACACAAACTATGTCTATACCGGCGTTAACAGAGAGCAGGGCACGCTTGTTTACAGCGACTATCCCGGCCATATAAACATAACGGTCACAATATCGGCATCCGCCGACATCAGTTCAGGCAATTATATGATAAACGGCGTGTATAAACTGAGCGTCGGCACCTATGTAAGTATCAGAGTACCCAATTTTACGGGGTCGGGCTATTGCATTTCCATCAAGGAGGTAGCCGCGTGATGAATACCGCCAACGCAGCAAACACCAGAAAACGATTCAATGTAGTCGATTTTTTCATCATAGCCACAATAGCTGCCTGTGCCATCGGTGCGGTCGTGAGATTCAACCTTATCGACAAGCTTAGCATCGGCGCGGCGAAAGATACGGTAGAGATTTCGTTTTATATCCATAACATATCGGATTATTCGGCCCAGGCGCTCACAGTGGGCGACAATGTTTACAGCAGCGGCACATATCTCGGCAAACTCGGCACCGTTGATATAAGCAAAGCCGAATACTATTTTGAAAATTCAGAGGGCATCCTCGAGCTGACTTATGACGAACGGCGATACGATGTCCGCGGCACAATCATCGGCTCCGGCACTATGACCGAGGACGGTTTTATGCTCAACAACAACACCTATATAGCTGCGGGAAAAGAGCTGCTCGTAAATACCAAAAACATTACAGTCAACATCCTTATCACAAACTTGAACGTAACACCCGGCGAGTAAATTTCGCGCAAAATTTAAATTTTATTTAAAAATTATCTACAACCCTCTTGATTTTGATGATTTCGTTTGATATAATAACATAGAGAAGATGTTTCCGCGTAGAATATATAACGGAATGGAGCGATTACCCGATGATTTCAAGGAATGTAACCGTACAAAACAGCGTCGGACTTCATGCACGTCCCGCTACGTTTTTTATCCAGAAAGCGAACTCGTATAAGAGCTCGATCTGGGTCGAAAAAGATGACCGTCGCGTCAATGCTAAAAGTCTTTTGGGCGTGCTTTCGCTCGGAATCGTCAAAGGAACGACAATCACGCTTATCGCAGACGGCGTTGACGAGGTCGAGGCGCTCGACGGGCTGTGCGAGCTTATTAATACCGGGTTAAACGACTAAGCCGGGCAAAGCCGGCCGAAATAACTCCGGCATATATTCGCACGCGGGAGCCCAGACCCGGTCCCGTACAATTTTGTGCGGCAGTGGTGACTTTATTGATTTATCAATCAACTCCCTATCGTGGCGAAGTCTGACTAAATCAAATTTAATATCTCTCCAAACGGCAGACATTAACCCGGTGTGGACTTGTCTGCTTTGTTTTTATCTAAATAATTTTTAAAGCGGCATTCAAATTGCTTATATTTTGATGAAAAACTTTTCCCCTAATATTGAACACCTTCGTGAGAAAGCCGCCGGGCTACCCCTTTCATCCGGCGTGTATCTCATGCGGGATAAAAGCGGCAAGGTTATCTATGTCGGCAAATCGAAGGTGCTGCGGCAGCGGGTATCACAGTATTTCCACGAGCACGCGTCCCATGATATAAAAACGGCAAAAATGGTTGCGTCGGTGTGGGATTTCGATTACATGCTCACCGACAACAACATGGAGGCGCTGACGCTCGAAAACCGCCTTATAAAGCTGCACAAACCTAAATATAACATCAAGCTCAAGGACGACAAAAACTATCCGTATATAAAGGTCACGCTTTCGGACGAATATCCGCGCATCCATATTGTCAGAAAGCGGCTGCCCGACAATGCCAGATATTTCGGGCCTTATTCGAGCTATGGCGCTGCTTTCGAGCTGGTCGACACGCTTCAAAAGACCTTTTCCATCCCCTCCTGCAAGCGCATTTTCCCGCGCGATATAGGCAAGGGGCGCCCATGCCTCAACTTTCAGCTCGGCAAATGCGATGCGGTCTGTATGGGCAAAGTCTCGCCCGAAGAGTATAGAGCAAGATTTATCGATATAATCGCGTTTTTGCGCGGCTCGTTTAGCGAAGTCAAAAAATCGCTTGTCGAGCAGATGGAAGACGCTGCCGAGAATTTAAAATTTGAGGCCGCTGCAGTTTACCGCGACCGAATAGCAACGCTCCAGCGCGTTTGGCAAAAGCAAAAGGTGGTCGGCTCCCCCGACGTCGAACAGGACGTCATAGCGCTCTACAGCAGTGAGCTTTGCTCGTGCATCACGATTTTCTATATCCGCAGCGGAAGTGTTGTTGACAGCGACAGCTTCTGTTTCCCGCCCGACCAGCTTGTCGACGGCAACGGAGTTTCGGCGTTTTTGTGTGACCTGTATCTAAAACGCGAATATATACCGCGCGAGATACTGTTCGGGTTCCGTCTGGGCGAGGAAAACGAAAGCACATTTGCCGAGTTCTGCACCGAACGCGCGGGCTATAAAGTCAAGCTGCGTTTCCCGGAGCGGGGCGACGCGCGCGCGCTTTGCGATATGGTTTACGATAACGCGAAACAGCGCGCCGAAGAATACATTGCCCGAACCGAGCGCGACAATCGCACACTTGTAAAACTCGCGTCGCTGCTCGGGCTTGAGGTTGTGCCCGAACGTATCGAGGCGTTTGACATATCAAGCTACGGCTCCGACAATATGACGGCCGGTATGGTTGTAACCGAAGGAGTTAAGTTTAAAAAGAGCGCCTATCGCACATATAAAATTCAATCTGTGACAGACTCGCCCGACGATTATGCCGCGATGGCAGAGGCTGTACGCAGGCGGCTTGAACATAACACGGGCGATCTGCCTGACCTTATCCTGCTTGACGGCGGCAAAGGTCATGTTTCCACCATTCGCAGCCTGCTTGCCGAGCTGGGGTTTGACATTCCGGTATTCGGCATGGTCAAGGACGAGTTTCACAAAACGCGTGCGCTTACATCCGACTCCGAGGAGATTTCAATCGCGCGCGAGCAATCGGTTTTTACTTTCATTTACAAACTTCAGGAGGAAGTCCACCGGTTCACTGTCACGCGTATGAAGCAGGCAAAATCGCGTTCGATGCGCCGCTCGTCGCTTGAGGACATACCGGGGATAGGCCCGGCAAAGGCGAAGGCACTGATAACTGCGTTCGGTTCTGTTTCGGCCGTCAAATCTGCGGATATTGAAAGTTTGAAAAACGTCAAACTCATCTCAAAAGCCGATGCCGAACGTATCTATAGTTATTTTCATAAAAGCGAAAACGGTTAAAATAACGGGAGAAAGGATAACGAATCGGAATCCGCGGCTTTATGCCGCGGTTTTTGCCGATACGCGAAACTGTAATGCTTTCATCTGTTTATTCCGCAGGACTTGAAGGTGTAGACGGCTACATAGTAACGGTCGAGTGCAATATGTCGCCCCGACTTGCCGCATTTGAGATTGTGGGGCTGCCCGACGCGGCGGTGAAAGAGGCAAAAGAGCGAATAAGGGCGGCTATTTGCAACAGCGGCTATGAGTTCCCCGACGCGGAAATTACCATAAATCTTGCTCCCGCCGATAAAAAGAAACAGGGCTCTGCGTATGATTTGGCGCTGCTTGCCGGCGTGCTCGCTTGCTCTGGCGATTTGCCCGACAAACTCGAGGGCATGTGCTTTATCGGCGAGCTTTCGCTGTCGGGCGAGGTGCGGCCGGTACGCGGGGTGTTGAGCATGTGCGACGCGGCGCGTGCGGCCGGGCTGACCGAGATATTCGTACCCGCGCGCAATGCGGCCGAGGCTTCTGTTATACAGGGGGTAACCGTTTATCCTGTACCGGACGTTGTGTCGCTTGTAAAGCATCTAAACGGCGAGCGGCCGCTTGTGCCTGCCGCATTTGACAAAAGCTCGTTTTTCGGCGGGGTAGTCCGGCATCAGTTTGATTTTGCCGATGTTAAGGGCCAGGAATTTGCGAAGCGCGCGCTGCAAATTGCAGCGGCAGGCGGGCACAATGTGCTTATGATTGGGCCGCCCGGGACGGGCAAGAGCATGCTTGCGAAGCGAATCCCGTCGATTCTGCCGGACTTTACGCTCGAAGAGGCTATCGAAACTACCAAGATACACTCGATTGCAGGGCTTTTGCCGGAGAATGTGTCGCTTATTGCGCAGCGGCCGTTTCGCTCGCCGCACCACACGATGTCGTCGGTATCGCTTGCGGGTGGTGGTACCATACCGATGCCCGGCGAGGTATCGCTCGCGCATAACGGAGTTTTGTTTCTTGACGAGCTGCCCGAGTTCAGCAAGACTGTGGCGGAGGTTTTGCGCCAGCCGCTTGAGGACAGGCAGATAACCATCACGCGCGCGAGCGGGCGGCTGACTTTCCCCTGCAATTTTATGCTTGTGTGTGCGATGAACCCCTGCCGCTGCGGATATTTTGGGCATCCGAGCAAAAACTGCAGCTGCAAGCCGTCCGAGATCCGCTCTTATCTTGCTAAGGTAAGCGGGCCGCTTGTGGATCGCATTGACATACAAATAGAGGTGTCGCCGCTGTCGTTTGAGGAGCTGTCAAAGCCTATGCAAACGCGGACGTCGACCGAGCTGCGGGATGAGGTAAACCGTGCGCGTGCGATTGCGATTGAGCGTTGTCGGCGTGATGGGCTGAAAGCATATTGCAATGCGGAGCTTTCGCCGGCCGAGCTGCGCAGATACTGCGCGCTTGATGACGCTGCGACCGCGATTATGCGTGCGGCGTTTGAGAATATGGGGCTTTCAGCGCGCGGATATGACCGTATTTTGCGTGTGGCGCGCACAATAGCCGACCTTGACGGCTCCGAGTCAATCAAAGCACATCACATCGCCGAGGCTGTCCAGCTCCGCGCCCTCGACCGCAAGTATTGGCAGCGGTAATGCTGTTTAGCGAAGACATAAAGTTCGTGGGGAAACTTTTTGTAAAAAGTTTCCCCACGCCTCTTCAAAAACTTTAGTGCACGTGATGGTATGAATCTTCATATTATTTTTAGTTTGTATGGCACCGGTCAACCCAAACAGACTGCATTTTATGACAGCTCTCGCGGAGATGACGATCTCCGGATAACTTATATCGTTGAATATTGACTTTAACCTTTCGGGTACAGAAACGATTTTAAACTATGTATTTTGCGAAAGTTTCGGCTGCCTTGAGGACGACTCCGAATTTGATTTACTCTTCGACACATAAGCCCTGAAAAAGCGTGACGAGTGGACAAAGCGGCATCTATCTTGGATAGGAAAATACTATACATTTACTGATGCCGAAAAAGAGGCTTTTAACGATTACTACAATATAGTCGCTCCATTTCGTTGGCCGTATCATTGTTTTTTCCTTTCACTTCTAAAAGACAAAGAAAAATATCCGAATGTCAGAAAATATGCAGGTGTAATTCTTGATTGGATTGAATACCAAATGACAAGAAAAGACGCAGGCTGCCTACTTCCATGAGATCCAACAGAATGTCAATACATATTACAAAGTCGGTGAAAGCTCCTGTAAAGATCTATGTGCGCAAAAACAAAAGCGGTATGCCTCGCTTGGCATACCGCTTTTTATTTCACTTTTAAACTGCTTCTTCACTGGCTTCGCTTGTGCGCATGATAAACTGGGGAGGCTCGGATTTGTCCACGGCTCCTGCTGTGATTATCACGCGCTCAATCTCGGGGCGCGACGGGACATCGTACATAATGTCCAGCATTATATGCTCCATAATAGCCCGCAGTCCGCGTGCGCCAGTGTTGCGCTCGATTGCAAGGTCTGCGATTTTCTCAAGCGCTTCCTGCGTGAACTCGAGCTCGACATTATCCATCGCAAACAGCTTTTTATATTGTTTGACGAGCGAGTTTTTCGGTTCTGTCAAAATGCTTATCAGCGCGTCGCGGTCAAGGTTGTCAAGCGTCACTATCACCGGCAGTCGACCGACAAGCTCGGGTATAAGACCGTACTTGATAATATCGTGCGGTACAACATCGCGCAGCAGGTTCTGCTGGCGGCGCTCCTCTTTGCTCTTTATTTCGCTTGTGAAACCGATAAGTGATTTGCCCTTGCGTTTAACTATAATATCCTCCAGGTTATCAAACGCTCCGCCGCATATAAACAGGATGTTCTCGGTATTGATCTGAATAAAGTCCTGGTTCGGATGCTTGCGTCCACCCTGAGGAGGCACATTCGAAACCGTGCCTTCGAGGATTTTCAAAAGCGCTTGTTGAACGCCCTCGCCCGAGACGTCGCGGGTAATAGAGCGGTTTTCGCTCTTGCGCGAAATCTTGTCTATCTCGTCGATGTATATTATTCCGCGCTCGGCGAGCTCGATGTCAAAATCCGCCGCCTGAATCAGGCGCAGCAGGATATTTTCGACGTCCTCACCCACATAGCCGGCTTCGGTCAATGTGGTCGCGTCGGCGATGGCAAACGGCACTTTCAGTGTTTTTGCCAGCGTTTGTGCCAGATAAGTCTTGCCTACTCCGGTAGGCCCTATCAGCAAAACATTGCTCTTTTGTATCTCGACACCGTCAGATTTTTTCTGCTGTTTTGAACCTCGCGCCGAAGGAGGCGGAAGCTGCAGGATCCGCTTGTAGTGGTTATAAACAGCCACAGAAAGCGCCCTTTTGGCGGCGTCCTGACCGATAACATGCTCGTCGAGGATGGCTTTGAGCTCTGCAGGCTTCGGCAGTGTTTCGAGCGTCAGCCCGAGTTTCTTATTCGACTGGCTGCCACCCAGCTGAGTGTGTTCGCTTACTATTTGGTTACAGGCGTCGAGACAGTTGTTACAGATATAGAGGCCGGTAATCGAGGGGATCAGGAAAGTTACCTGCGATTCGTTGCGTCCGCAAAAATCGCACTGCAGCTGTCCTGACCCGCCCGACCCACGCGTTCCTCCGCGGTTGCTTGTTGGCATGTCGGTTATGCTCTCTTTTCTATTACTTTATCGATGAGGCCGTATTCAAGCGCTTCTTCCGCGGTCATGAAGTAGTCGCGGTCGGTGTCGCGCTCGATAACCTCGATTGGCTTGCCGGTATTATTGGCAAGGATTTTGTTGAGTTTGTCACGCGTTCTCAATATATGGTCCGCGTGGATTTTTATGTCCGACGCCTGACCCCTCGTGCCGCCCAGCGGCTGATGGATCAGAATTTCGCTGTTCGGCAGTGCAAACCGTTTACCCTTTGTGCCGGCCGCAAGCAGGAATGCGCCCATGCTTGCCGCCATTCCGACACAAATAGTCGAAACGTCGCACTTGATATAGTTCATGGTATCATATATGGCCAATCCGGCCGTTACGGAACCGCCGGGGCTGTTTATATACAAACTGATGTCTTTGTCGGGGTCTTGCTGTTCGAGAAACAAAAGCTGTGCTACCACCAGCGAGGCGGTGGTGTCGTTAACCTCGTCGGCAAGAAATACAATCCTGTCGTTAAGCAGACGCGAGTATATATCGTATGCGCGCTCTCCACGGTTTGTGGTTTCTATTACGGTTGGAACAAGTGGCATATTTCTTACCTCTCTTTCGTTCTGGTTTACCAAACCGCCCGCTTTATGCGATTTATATTTAAGTGAGCGGATTATTATTCTTCTTTCTTTTTGCGGTTAATTTTCCGTGTCCTCGGGCGAAGCCTCGTCCGAGCTGTCCTCGCAGTCACAATCTTCGCCATGTTCATGGTCATGGTCGTGCTTGTGCGTTGAGGGGTCGTCTATTTTGTCGGTCACAACGGCATTGTCACGCACCAGCTTCATTGCCGCACGCAGCTTCAGGTCGCTTTCGATAATATCTCTGTCGATGCTCTTTTTGACTTCCTCGACATCAACGCCGTATGTCGTGGCAATGTCGTTGAACTCTGCTTCAAGCTCTTCTTCGCTGACTACGATGTTTTCAAGCTCCGCAATCTTTTCGAGCGCGAGGCGAACCTTGACCTGACGTTCGGAGCGCGGACGCAATTCTTCGCGCAGCTGCTCGAGCGTGGTGCCGGTGTACTTGAGATACATGTCAAGCGAAATGCCCTGTGCGCGCATGCGGTTTTCATACTGGCGCAGACCTTCTTCTACCTCGTCGTCTATCATGCAGACGGGAATATCGGCCTCCATGTTGGCAACAAGCATGTCGGCCAGCCTTTCGCTTACGCCCATTTCGGCTGCGTTATCATGTGCTTTCTCGATTTTCGCCCTGACATCGGCTTTATATTCATCAAACGTGTCAAATTCTGAAACGTCTTTTGCAAACTCGTCGTCAAGCTCCGGCAGCTCGACATAGTTGATGCTGTTGAGCTTTACTGAAAACACTGCGGGCTTGCCGGCAAGCTCTTCTGCGTGATAATCTTCCGGGAATGTTACCTCAACTTCAAACTCGTCGCCGGTATTATGGCCCACAATCTGCGATTCAAAGCCGGGGATAAACGCGCCGGAACCGAGTTTCAGTCTGTAGTGCTCCGCGGTTCCGCCCTCAAACGGCTCATCCTCGCCCTTGATTTTGCCTGTATAGTTTATATCAACCGTGTCACCTTCGGCTGCGGGGCGGTCTGTCACCTCAATCTCGCGCCCGTTGCGGTTGCGAACGCGCTCAATCTCTCCGTCGACCATCTCGTCGGTGACCGGAACTATCAATCTTTCAACTTCAAGTCCCTTATACTGAGAAATTGTAACCTCGGGCTTAACATAAAACCGGGCCGTAAACACCACACCGTCGTCGCCGACCTCCGTAACATTATACTCGGGACGGCTGACAGGCTTTTCGCCCGACTCTTCCAGTGCCTCTCTGAACGCTGCCGGCACGACGACTTCCAGTGCGTCTTCGTAGAACACGCCCTTGCCGTACATTTTTTCGATTATACCGCGCGGAGCTTTGCCGCGGCGGAATCCGGGCACCACAATACTCGACGCTCTCTTCTTAAAAGCATCGTCAACCGCGGCTTTAAATGTTTCGCGGTCAATCGAGATTTCAAGTTCAACCACGTTCTTTTCCGGCGTGGTCGTATTCTTAAGACTCATCTTCTCTTTTATTCTCCTTGGGTCGGATTCTTGTCAGTTATATATTGTATCACAATATTGTAGCTGTTTTGATACAGGATGTCAATAACGAAACAGTTAACAATACGTTATTATACTATTTCCTGTCGCCACGCCGCGGCGTCAGTTGATGCGCAGCGGGGTGAAATTAAGGTAATCTGCGGCGATGGGGATAAATTCTATGCCCTCAAGCTCTCTGACGGCAGGCATGTCATAAACCCCATGGATATGCCCATAGTAACACCGCTTTATTTCATACCGGTGCAGGACATCGACTATTTCTCGACACACATAGTCGCGGAAAACCGGCGGGAAATGCATAAACGTGCACTTAACTATCTTCTCTGCCTCTTGCGGCGGCAGCGCGCTCACCAGCTTTTGCCCCGCCTCGGCGCTGAGCGTCAGCCTGCCGGCTTCGCGCGCGATTATTTTAGAATGATCGGCTTCGGGCGGCGCATTTTTTTCGTCCGGATACCAGCCTCGCGTGCCCGTTATAAGTATGTTCTCCACAATATAAGCGTTGTTATGAAGCAAGCTGATAGTTTTGATTTCGTTTTTTTCAAAAAACTCGGTCAGCTTTTTAACGGTGTCCCACCAATAATCATGGTTGCCGCGTGAAATGATTTTTTTGCCCGGAAGTGCGTCAAGAAACAAAAGGTCTGCTTTTGCTTCTTTTAAGTTCATCGCCCATGAAATGTCGCCGGGTATGACCACGGTGTCATCGTCGGAAACCGCTTTTTTCCAGGCATTCTCAAGTTTTGCAATATAGCATTTCCAGCGGCTGCCGAAAACATCCATGGGTTTGTCGACCGACAGCGAAAGGTGCGTGTCAGCCAGTGCATATATTGCCACGTAAACAAAGGTCCCCTTTCGCCGTAATTTTCCTTAATGATTATAATGTAACTCCGCGCCCGCATTTATACTGCCTGCATATTTTAAGCCTGCTCAGCGCACAATAATAACGCAAACGCCGTAATGAAACAATTTGACTTATAATAAGAAATGAGGTAACGGCTTAATGGGTATTTTCGACGAATTTTACGATTCGACGATTCAACGTACCGACAGAAAACCGCCAAAACATATCCGCGGTATTTCCTGTGACGTTGTAAACTGCGCCTATCACGACGGCGACAACTACTGTACCGCCGAGCGTGTGGCTATCGGCCCGTCGTACGCCACAATGTGCGCCGACACCGTCTGCGCCACATTCAAGCCAAAGCAGATGTAACGCATTACGGCGTTGCAGGCTGAAGTGCCAAAGCAGCTTGCCATGCTGCCCGGACGGGGCCACCTCAAACGGCGAAAGAAAGCACAGCGCCGTCCATATCGTCCGCTTCGATAGCGCTTTGCGGGTCGAAGCGGATGTTTCTTTGCTCAATTCCCACAAGCGACGCGTGGACAGAGGTTCCGGTATAACTCGAGAGCTGTCCGATTGCTGCGGTACCTTCCACTACCTCGCCGGTGAGCGCATAATACACGTCGGAGGCAAATTTATATGCGCTCGCGGTCGATACGGCAAGCATCTTTCTTCCGTTTGTGCGTCGGGTTTCGCCTTCCAAGTACTGTTCCGCGCAATGCAGCCCGACAGCCGTATGCGTATCGCACAGATAACCGAAATGCTTCCAAATCGATTTGATCTCGGCGCGGGTCTCGTCTTCCGAGCAGCTCATACCAACGAAATCGCGGCCAATTTCTTCGAGAACAGAAGGGTCGACCTCGTATCTGCCGGTTTCGGCAAGCTGCCGCATATACCTTGCGGTTTCATTTGGTCCTGCGGCAAACCAGAGCAGCCGCTCGAGGTTGCTTGAGATAAGTATGTCCATTGACGGCGATATTGTCAGATGAAACTCGCGGTTGCGGTCATAGACGCCGTTTTCAAAAAAATCGGTTAGCACGCGGTTGCTGTTCGAGGCGCAAATAAGCCTTCTTATCGGCAGTCCCATGCGCCTTGCTATATATGCCGCAAGAATATTGCCGAAATTGCCGGTCGGCACGCAGACGTATATCTCCTCGCCCAGCTTGATGTCGCCGGAGCGGATCAAATCGCAATAGGCGGATACATAATAGGCAATTTGCGGTGCAAGCCTGCCCCAGTTGATAGAATTTGCGCTTGTGAGTATATATCCGCGCTTTGCAAGCTCGGCTTTGATTTCCGGGCTTGCAAAAATGCGTTTGACGCCGGCCTGCGTGTCGTCGAAGTTACCGCGCACCGCCTGCACCGAGACGTTCGAGCCCTCTTGCGTCGCCATCTGCAGCATCTGCACGCGGCTGACGCCGCCGGCAGGATAAAACACCATGATTTTGGTGCCGTCCACGTCTCTGTAGCCTTCAAGAGCGGCTTTGCCGGTATCGCCGGAGGTCGCTGCAAGTATGAGCACCTTGCCCTGCTCACCCGTCTTACGAACGGCAAGCCTGAGCAGGTGCGGCATAATTTGCAGCGCCATGTCTTTAAATGCTGCGGTCGGCCCATGCCAAAGCTCGAGCACGCGCAGCCTGTCGCCGAGCGCCACAACCGGCGCGGCTCCGCCCGGAAACTTCTCACCCGGATACGCAGCCCGGGCACATTCCAGCAATTCTTCAATCGTGAAGCTGTCGCATAAAAACATGTGCAGAATTTTTGCGACACGTTCGCAGTACGGCGCGCTACAAAGGTCCTCCAGCACTTCTTCATCAAGCTCAGGAAGCTCGTCCGGTACAAACAGTCCGCCGTCGCCCGCAAGCCCTATCTTTATCGCCTCGGCAGAACTGACCGGCTCACAGCCACCCCTCGTGCTTACATACATCATAAGCCCCAATCTCCGAAAACAAAAATTCATTTTAGTATAACACGAGGTGTGTTATTTTAACAAGCGGTCGAAATATTTTCTGCCGTTTGCATAAAACACTTTATCGATAAGCTCATCCGGATAGTTATATTGCCCCAGTTTGTCGGCAAGCTTATAAAGGTCGGCGATGCCGCGGATACCCTCCGGCAAATGGTCCGTACCGTCAAAATCACAGCCGAGCGCAACACATTCTTCCCCGCCCAGCTCCAAAAACCGCTCGATATGCGCGGCTACATGCTCTATCCCGCAGCGCGAGTCCGAAAGCTGCGCCGGGACAAGATTCACGCCCACAATTCCACCGGTTTCGACAAGCGCGCGGAAGTTTTCGTCGGTAATGCCGCGCGGGCTGTTATACACCGAGCGACAGTTGGAGTGCGAGGCCAGCGCAGGGAAGTTATATTCTGCGCACAGCTCTATGACCTCGGCTGTCATGCGGTCGGAGGCATGCGACACGTCCGGCGCAATGCCAAGCTCGAGACAGCGGTGCACAAGCTCTCTGCCATAGCCGGTCAGCCCGTCCTTTGTGTCAAACGCGCCGCCGATTGTGTCGGTGCCCTTCCATACAAGCGTCAACACGCGCACGCCGGCATCATACAGAGTCTGGAGCCGCGATAGGTCACCGTTAATCGGCGCGCCGCCCTCCATCGCGAGTATGTACGAGAAATTTGCCCGTACCCCACCCTCTTCCCCGCAGCCGTAGTTTGGGTCGCATTCTTCTTGTGTTTCAAGTCGCTGCGGCGGTATCTGCGTATCGATGTAATCTTTGACCTCGAAAAACTTATGCCACAGCTCCTCGGGGTCACATCCGTGGCGGCTCCATATCGCGAAAACCTGTGTGTAAACCGAAAAATCGCCCGATTTGTCGAGCGATATGTGCAGCCTGTCGTTTCGGTTTATGTCAAGCTTTCGGCCAAACGCCTCGAGCACGGTGTCACAGTGAAGGTCAAAAAGCCTCAGGTTCATCGCGTGAAAGCCCCCTTTATATGGTTTATGTCAAATATCGCCCCGCCGTCCTCCAGCTCACGGTATGTTATCTCGATGACATCGGCGCGTGGCTGAAGCCGCGTCGGATACTCGCGCAAATAGCACTGTGCGCCGACGAGAATCTTCGCCTGCTTACCCCTCGTGACCGCTGCCGACGGTCTGCCATACCGCGCGAGCAGTACCGGGTCATATCGGCGCAGCTTCACCTCGACAAAGATTATATATTTGCTGTCCTCGGCGATTATGTCAATTTCGCCTCTTATGCGATTGTCAGCATTAAATCTATAGTTGCGGCATACAACGTTGAAACCGAGGCGGGCAAGATAGTCGCACGCCACGGTTTCTCCCAGTCGTCCTGTTTTATATGTATTATATGTAGATTTAGCGTTCATCTGTACAGTTTAAACGACGTGCGATGCACGCCCGCAATCGGACCGAGCCTTGCAATAGCATCATAGTGAGCTTTTGTCGGGTAGCCCTTGTGTTTTTTGAACCCATAATCCGGGTACATTTCGTCAAGCTCCGCGCAATATCTATCGCGGGCGACTTTTGCCAGCACCGACGCCGCCGCAATCGAAAGTGATATTGCATCGCCGCCTACAATGGGCACGGCAGGCATCGCAAACCCGCGCGAGATGTTGCCGTCCACAAGCACCAGGTCGGGTACAGGGTCGAGCATTTCGACCGCCCTCCGCATTGCAAGCAGCGCGGAATTTAAAATGTTCAGCGTGTCTATCTCCTCGACCGTCGCATACGCAATTCCGTATGTGAGCGCGGACGAGGTTATGGCGTCAAACAGCCTTTCTCTTGCGCGTTCGGTGAGCTTTTTGGAGTCGCACAGGCCCGGCAGCTCGAGCCAGCGCGGGAGAACGCAGGCTGCCGCATATACACGCCCTGCAAGCGGCCCGCGTCCTGCCTCGTCGGTGCCCGCGATTACCTTGTAACCGCGGGCATAATACTCTTCCTCAACCGAGCTGTCACAAGCTATATATTCGCTTTTCATTCCTGTACGGGGGTTATCTTGAGCTTAAATATAAACTCTTTTTCGCTGAATCTGTATTTCTCGGCAAGGGCGGGGCCACAGGAGTTGGAGCCTATACCGCTCTGCTTGTAGTCGATGTGGACATAGGTTTCCGGGTCGGGCACAAGGTCGCGGTCGTTGTGCGCCGCATCGAGCTGCTCGGTCGAATAGTGCAGCGCATTCACCGTCATCGGCTTGTCCGACTCAAAGCGCAGACCGTGTCCGGTGAGGCTGAGCACCTCCGCCCAGCGTGTGCCGGCGTGGCTGCCCGACTCCTGCGGGAAGATGTAATGCTCATAGTTGTCGGTAACGCCGACCTCATGCAGTCCGAGCTTGGCGTTGAGGTTCTTGTCGACATAGGCTTCACCGGGACCGAGACCGAAGAAGCGCAGCCGCTCTGTATGCTCCGGCATCACAAGCGAGAGGCCGAAACGCGGCAGATAGGGCGCATCTTTGTGGACTTTCACATCGTACTCGATATCAAGGGCACCGCAGCGCGTAACCGTATAGGTCACCTCTGCGTGCAGCGCCGGCCGCAGCGAGTATCCGGCAAGTGAAATCGAAGATTTTATAACCGCACGCTCGGCGGTGCTTTCCACAAGCTCCATCGAATAGCACTTTTCAGAGAGCCTGTTGTAGCCCCAGCGCTTCCACTCCCACTGGATGTTGCGGTCGTTATCGGTAGGCGCGCGCCAAACGGTGAGCCGGGCAGGCTCGGTAATCATATCGCGCCCGCTATGTGAAATTCCCGCAATCAGCCCGCGTCCGCGATCAAAGGTGTAGGTTGTCTCACCGGCGCTTATGGTTATGTAACGGTCGTCCTGAGTTGCGGTCAGCACATCGGCATAGAGCTGCGGCTCGGGCTCGCAGCAAGCAGGCTCGTCGCACAGGATTATCTGCTCAAATCCCAGCTCGTGGCCGGCTTTTGCCCACGGCTTGTCGACTTTTGTTACCAATGTAAACGTAGCGGTAACGCAGTAGCAAAGCTCGATGCCGCTCATGTCAAGGGCAATCTCAATCTTGCCGCGCGGCGGTACGTTCAGGTCGGCTATAACGCCGGAGCGGACGGACTTGCCGTCCTTTTCTATTGTATAGCGCAGCTCGCAGTCGTCGAGCGAGGTGAAATAGCGTTTACTGTAAACTTCAAACGCGCCGGGTTTGCCTTCTACGGCGGTTACCATAAAGGGCTTTATCGCCTGTTTAAGCTCGAGCATGCTCGGCGAGAGGCGGCGGTCCGGATAAACCAGGCCGTCGACGCAGAAGTTGCCGTCGTTCGGCTTATCGCCGAAATCACCGCCATAGGTATAACGATATGTGCCGTCGGGCTCACGGATAGCGACCGAGTGGTCGAGATACTCCCAAACGCAGGCGCCGAAGAAGCTGTCATAGCGCTCGATAATCTCCCAGTAATCGCGCAGGTCGCCCGGGCCGTTGCCCATCGCATGGCAATACTCGCACAGGTAGAGTGGCAGCGTGTACTTGTCGTTTTTCAAATAAAGTTCACAGTCGGCGGGCGAGGTATACATCTGGCTCTCGACATCAAGCACGTCGGAGCGCTGGACGGATTTTTCGTCCCACTGATAGACGCGACCGCCCTCATAATGAACAAGTCTTGACTTGTCGCGCGACTTGATGAATTTTGACATCGCGACATGGTTGCACCCAAAGCCCGACTCGTTGCCAAGCGACCACATGATTACGCACGGATGGTTTTTGTCGCGCTCGAGCAAAAGCTCCATACGGTCTATGTAGCTTGCTTCCCATGCCGGGTCGTCGGACAGCGCCGACACATTGCCCAGTGCATGCATGCCATGAGTCTCAATGTCGCACTCGTCGATTATATAAATGCCCAGCACGTCGCACAGCGCGGTCAGGCGCGGGTCGTTTGGATAGTGAGACGTGCGGATGCAGTTGCAGTTGTTGGCCTTTATGATCAAAAGGTCACGGAGCATGTGCGCATACGGCGTGGCATGTCCGAGTATAGGATGGCTGTCATGGCGGTTAACGCCCTTGAGCTTGGCTGGCATGCCGTTTATGTATGCGACTTTGTTTTTAACCTCGATTTTTATAAAACCGAAGTTGATTTTTATCCACTCGCTGCCGCTGTGCAGGTAAAGTTGATAAAGATTTGGCGTCTCGTCGGTCCATTTAAGCACATCGGCAAACTCGCCGCCAAATTCCGCGCGTCCGTCTTCGCCGGGTGCGGCTTTGCCCTGCCCGATTATCTCACCGCGGGGCGAGACAATCTGAAATTCGACCTCGGGGCTGCCGACCGTCTCAAGCTCGACTTTCAGGCTGCCGTTTTTGTATTCGCCGTCAAGCTCGGGACGCACAAAAATGTCGCGAACATGCGCGCGGTCACGATAAAGCAGGTAAACTTCGCGGAAAATACCCGAGAGGCGCCACATGTCCTGGTCCTCAAGATAGGTGCCGTCGCACCATTTGAGCACCAGCACCTTTATGGTGTTCTTACCCGGACGCAGCATCGGCGTGACATTAAACTCGCTTGTCATGTGACTGACCTGGCTGTATCCGACAAAAGTGTCGTTTACCCACACATAAAAGCAGGAGTCTACACCCTCGAAGTTGAGATATACGTCCTTTTCGTCAAGAACACCTGCGGGAATGGTAAAATCGCGGATATAAAGCCCGCAGGGGTTGTCGTCCGGCACATGCGGAGGATCGCAGGGGATTGGATAGTTTATGTTGGTGTAAACAGGGATGTCATACCCTTTATCAAGCACTGTCTGCCAGTTTCTCGGCACCATAATCTTATCCATTCCGTCGCGCGAGAAACCGGGAAGCGTGAAGTTTTCGACATCGAGAACCGAGCTGTAGAATTTAAAATCCCAGTCGCCGCAAAGCGATTTAAAATAGGCTGACGAGCTGCGCGCATTGCTCAAATCTGCGGAGGAATCGCGGGCCGCCGCTTCGCGGGTATGGTAAGGGATATAATAGGCGCGGGGTCGCTCGCAGTTCACATGCAGCGTGTCAAGCCGCTTGTAGTAGTCGGGGAAGAACATTTTAGCTCACCTCATCGTATCTCATTCTCATTGCATTATTTGGGCAGCGTTATAAATCGACTGATGCCTGAAATTAAGCGGCCCGTTGCATTTGCTGTGCCGCATATCGCCTGGCATGAATTGCGGCGCGGGGGGCACAAAGTGCCCCCAACTTTTACACTATCGGCTTTATATATTCGGTCGGTGCGGGAAGTCCGGGCATCATCTTGTGCGGAGCAGCCCAGCGCACCGCATTTCTGATTATTTTGCGTACATGCGGATTATAATAAGAGCGTTCGGTTTCGTGACCGGGCTGGAAGTAGAAAACCTTGCCGACACCGCGATAGAAACAGCATCCTGATCTGAAGACGTTGCCATGCTTAAACCATGACATAAACACAAGCTCGTCAGGCTGGGGTATATTGAAAGGCTCGCCGTACATCTCTTCCGATTCGAGTATGAAATACTGCGGAATCCCCTCTGCAATAGGATGTGCGGGCAGGACGTTCCACACTATCTCAAGCTGATTGTCTCCCCACTGCAGGCTGCCATCGGTTCCGACAATGCTTGTGAACGGCTTTGACAGGTGCGAGGAGTGTAGCGCCACAAACCCCATTCCATCCCTATATACACGGTTGCGAATTTTGGCTGTAAGCTCGTCCGACACATGCCCGTGCATAAGATGACCCCACCAAACAAGCACGTCGGTATTGTTCAAAACGCTGTCGGGAAGTCCCTGGTCGGGGTCTTGCAGTGTTGCGATCGTAACATTGAAGACGCCCGGCTCTTCTGCAAGCATTTCGGCTATGCAGCCATGAATGCCGCGCGGATAAAGCGCGCGTATATTTTCGTCGTGGTTTTCGTGGTAAAACTCGTTCCAAACGGTCACGTTAATCATTTTATTTTCATTTCCTCCGAAAAGGGCTTGTTTTATGGATTATTTCTTTTCCGTGCTTAGAGATTTCGTGTTCGGCTTTCTCGTCGGATGCGCTATCGCCTGCACAGTTGTATGCACAGGCGCGCTTATTTTCCTGCTGTTTTTCTGACGTCAGCCGTTTTTGGACAGGAAACGGTCGATTATCTGCTGGCGATAAGCCTTTGACAGCGAAGCAAAGAAAGCCGAATAACCGGTCACACGTACCACAAGGTCGGGATGTTTCGAGGGGTCCTCGTGCGCCTCGCGCAATACGCGCTCGTTTAGGCAGTTGAGATTTATCAGCGTGCCTCCCATGTGGTTGTGTGCATGAATCAAAGCAACAAGCGCGTCAATCCCGCCGTTTTTCTCAAGCATATCGGCGTCGATGTCAAGGTGCAGCGGCGCCGAGTTGCCGTATCCCGGCTGTGTTTCGGCAACGGCGGTTGCCTTCAGCGTCGGCGAGAAGGTATTGAGCCCTGTCGCAAATCCCGGGTCCGGTTCGCTGGAGTGAGATATCGGCTCTCCCGCCTTGCGCCCGTTGGGTGTAGCCGGCAGGCGCTTGCCATATTCGTATATCGAGCCGTGCGAGAACAAGCCGGGTATAATCGGCAGATTGTATTTGGGTGTGCCCGTCTCTTTGCAGGTGCTGACAAAGAAATCGCGCAAGGCGAGCGCCCATTTCCTTGCGGGCGAATCAGGCGCGCCAAAGCGGCTTATATTTTTGAGCATCAGCCGCTCGTTTTCATATCCTTCATAGTTTGCGTCGAGTATTTCAAACAGCTTATCCCATGTCAGCCTGCCTTCATTTACGACCCGCTGTTCAATCGCGGCAAACGAGTCGGCAACGGTAGCCAGCCCTATTCCGTCGATATTGAAGTTGAGAATGTCAACGCCGCCCTCCGAGCAGTTAAGCCCGCGCTCGATGCAGCCGTGCATGAAAAGGTTATAGACAACCTCGGGCCGGTTGCGGCCGGCGCACTCGTAATGCAGGTCGTAGCCTTCTTTTATTGAGTCGACTATGATCTTTATATGATGGCAGGTGCGCTCGAAAAGCTTTTCAAGCGACCGCTCGCCCTCGCGGATGTCCTGAAGCGCGTGCCAAAATGCCATAGCCATATTTGCGCGCGTGACGTCCTGCAGCGGATATTCACGGCCGGGTATGGCACACCAGTTACAGCCGACTTTAATGCGCTGGCGCGCAAGCTGTATCGGGTAACCGTTGCGTGCATAACCTTCTTCGATGCCTTTGTTGAGCGAAAAGCTCACGCCCGTGCCATCCTCGAGTATATATTCAAGCGCGCGGCGCAATAGCTCGGGATGAACGAGGTCGGACACGCGCAGAGCTATGTTAATCGGTATCCTTAGATAGTGCATCGCATCGAGAATGAGGAAGCTCATGCGCGAGGTCATATCGCGGCTGCCGTCAGGCGTCAGGCCCGCAATCTGCGAATAGTGGGTATCGTTGAAAAACAGGCTGGCGAGATACCAGACGACCTCGTCGTCCTCTATAAGCCCGGCGGCTTTGTCGCGCTCATAGTAGGGGCGCAGCACTTCGTCAAGCTGGTCGAGCGCGCCGCCCACATAATATGTGCGGTCGATTGACTGGAAATGCGCAATGAACTGGCATGCCTCGCGCAGTGTACGCGGAGGATTGTATATAAGCCACTCGTTCATCTGCGCTATCTCAAGCAGATTTTGCTTGTAAAGCGGGTCGGACTCCTCTGCCGCCATGCGGCGAGCCTCCGCAGCAATCCCCGCGACATAAGCCTGTGTGCCGAGGACTACATCCTCCTCGCAGTCATAGAAAGCGGTGTCGGAGGGGTTGTTGAGCTCGCGATAATATCTGATTTTTTCGAGCAGCCCGCCCCAGCCGAGCTTCAGGCCAATGGTCATATCTCCGGCACAATGGTTCATTGCACCGAATCCGGGATAGGTGTCGTACTTTTTCCAGCATGCGCGCAGCTCCTCCGGGGGCTGGTCTTCGGGCGCCCAGCCGATTGGCATATAGTCTGTTATCGGCTTAATCCATGCGCCGCCGAGCGCGCTGTGACGGTTGACGTATTTGGGCATTTGCTCCAAAAAACGTCTGAAGTTGGTGCCTATGTAACGGTATCCGTACGGTTTATCGGTTCCTATCGGCTCAAACTTAAAATCGGGGAAATACACAAAGCCCCAGTCGTCAAAGTCAAAATTGCCTATCCCGATGGTCTTGAGCTTAAAGTCGTTGATGGCCATTTTATCGTCATGCAAGCCATTGATACGCTCTGCATATATAGGCCGCAGGACAGTGCGTTCGGTGTTAAGCATAATTATAACCCCATGTGTATATTTGTAATGAGATTTTCTTACGATTTATATGCGTCCAGGCCTCTTTCCCGCAAATATTCGACTACCCGCGCGACCTCCGCATCGGAGGGCGGTTTTATTCCGTCCGTGGGGTCTCCTATCCCCAGTGCCTCGTATTTGCTTGCACCGAGCTTGTGGAACGGGATCAGCTCCACGCGCTCAAACGCATTTTTTCTCCCTGCCTCACGTGCCTCGGCTTCAATTTCGCACAGAATATCTGCAATTCCCGGGATTTCCCCGTCGTTGAAATCGGGAATATAGGGAATTCTAATCCATATTCGCTTGCCGAGTTTGCACAATTTCCGCAGATTTTCTATTATAAGTTTATTATCGACACCTGTCATAGCACGATGGACTTTTGGCGAGGCTGCTTTCATGTCGTAAAGGACCATGTCGCATAAATCGAGTATGCGCTCAAAGTGCGACCATGGCAGATTGCCCGCGGTATCCACAGCAGTGTGAATCCCAGCCTCTTTGCATCCGACCAAAACCGCATAGAGAAAATCGGGCTGCGCCATACATTCTCCGCCGGAAAACGTCACGCCTCCGCCTGAATGCTGATAATATGGCATTTCGCTTTTTACATTGTCCACAATATAGTCGGCTGTCACTGTTTGGCCGACGCCTGCAAGCGCACCGGCATAGCATGTTTCCACGCATTTCAGGCAGCGGGTACATTTGCTTCGGTCTATAGTATGTATCGCCTGCTCGTCCGCACCTGTAGCGCGTATGATATGAGCAGATACGGGACAAACCGCAAAACATGCACCGCATCCTATGCATTTGTCCGGATAGAATTCAAGCGAGGGCGCGAAATCTATCGACTCCGGGTTATGGCACCACCTGCAGCGCAGGTTGCATCCCTTAAAAAACACTGCGGTGCGCGCACCCGGTCCGTCATGAATTGAAAAGCGTTGTATATTAAATATAGAGCCTTGCGTTTTTGCAAGCTCAGCCGTAAATTTCATTAGGTTACCGCCTGTTATCGATAAATTTCTATAATAGTCTTTGCCCGCAGCTTCGGAAGCAGCCTGCCCTTCAGCGTTTCCTTTGCCTCGTCTTCGGTCAGCTCGTCCGAAAGCATCCCCTGAGCCGCTGCGGCATAATAGAGTGTCATAAGCAGCACATCTATTTTCAGCTCGCGTTCTGCGGCAGCACGGAGATCCGCCTCAAACGCTTTGTCGGAGCGCGCAAACTCTTCTTTATACTTCTCCTCGAGCCGTCGCCCTTCATCTGTATCGAGCGCCGAGTAAAGCTCCGACAGCACATTATCCAAAGTCTCTGCATCGTATGTTATCCCGCTGTCGTCGGCATATTTCAAAAGAAGCGTAAGCTCAATCAGTTCCTCAAGCAGCCACTCGTCGGACAGGCTGTCGCCATCTTGCTGTGCCCGCAGGCTTTTTACCAGCCTCAACACCGCAATATCCCGCGAGTACAGCTTTACATTTCCTACTTTGGCGACAAGCTCGCACGCAATAAATGGTTTTAGCACTCCGCCAAACACAGTGTCAAGCCGATCACCAAGAGCGGCCGCAAGCAAAACGGATGCAATGAGCAGAATTACAGATAAAGCCGCAAACACCGCTGCCAACCTGCTCCTGCGCATGCAATCAACTCCGTACCGTTATCAGGTTTAATAATATCACAGCGCAGCCCCCCTGTCAAGCTGCGCACCCCCATTATTTAAGCTCTTCACCTGAATATTTACAGTTACTATGCAACAGGACGCGCCGTGCATATCATAATAACAGTGAGAAATGCAATCGTTTTTCAGACGGGAGTATAAAACGCCACATCGGAAGACAATAATAGTTATGTGAAAACAAACCGAAATGTTAAAACAAGGAGCTGCAACTGGTGAACATCAAACGCGGAGATATCTTTTATGCAGATCTCAGTCCGGTCGTAGGTTCCGAACAAGGTGGACTGCGTCCGGTTCTTATCATCCAAAATGATGTGGGCAACAGATACAGCCCTACCGTAATTGTAGCCGCGATCACAAGCAAGCTCGGCAAGGCTCGACTACCTACACATATAGATGTTTACTGCGGACATAACAGCAACAGCAGCAATGTCGGGCTGGCGCGTGATTCGGTTATCCTGCTCGAACAAATCCGCACACTTGACAAGCGACGCCTCCGCGAACGCATCGGTCATCTTGACGACGATGTCATGCGCGCGGTAAATGATGCTATTCAGGTGAGCTTCGGGCTCGTCTCACCGCCGAGCGCTACGGGTACCGGCGGCAATGATGCTACCGGGTGATGTCTTCTATTGCTGCGATTTATAAATACATTTTTGTGTACGTATATGTTTTAATTTAATATTGCTGCACCACAACAGGCAGTATAAAGCACCGTTTGAGGAAACATTACCTGTATCCCCGGATCTGCTCTATACTGCTTTGGGGCTATTTCCCCGTTTGTTTATTTGGGTTATCTTTATTTTATATTGCTGTTGCAATTGTAATTTGCCGCAGTAAGTCGCAGCACCCGACGAAAAAAGCGCGTGACGAAAATCGCCACGCGCTTTTTTGTTTTGTTTTTGAGATTAGCCGACGATACCCGAACGCTCTATACCCTCTACCAGATAGCGCTGGCAGAACAGGTATACTACTACCAGCGGAGCTATGATAAGCAGACCGCAGGTGTTGCGTATCGCGGACACATACAGGTTCTGTGCCGCATAGTTTGTATCAAGCTGCTTTGGCACCTTGATAATGTCGGGCATAAGTGTCGCGCCGGTCGTTGTGAAAAAGATTTCGGTGTAGAAGTTATCCGTCCACTGCCACGAGAAGGAAAACAGGAAGATGGTGATCATCATCGGTACGGACAGCGGAAGGATTATCTGGAAGAATGTTCTTATAACGCCCGAGCCGTCGATGTAAGCCGATTCCTCAAGCTCATCCGGCACGCCGCGGAAGAACTGGCGCATGACAAGGATGTACATGCCGTTCTTAAAGCCAAGCCCTCCGAATGAGAGCAAAAACAGCGGCCAGAATGAGTTGTTCAAGTTAATCGACGTGAAGTTTGTCACTCGCAATCCCGGGATCAGCCCACCGCCAAGCAGATTGAACAGCCCGTAGATGTCAAAGTATCTAAACTTCATAAACAGCGAAAGCTGCAGGGTCTCATGCGGAACAACCATTGTGAAGATTACAAGGGCAAAAAGGAGTTTCGAGCCCTTGAACTTATACTTTGCAAACCCGTATCCGACGGCGCTGCATATCAGTGTCTGGATAAGAGCGCATCCGAACGACAATACAAAGGTGTTGAACAGTGCAGTGAAATATTTGTTTTCCCGAATTATCGCCTTGTATGTGTCAAGCGTCGGGTTTTTCGGGATAAGCTTAACCGTTACGTCAACGAAGTCTTCGCGTGCCATGAACGACGAAGAAATCTTCGAGAAGAACGGAAGCAATATAACATAGGAGATACCGAGCAGAAGTATCAATCTGAAGACTTTAAAGATTACCTGCCCGACAAAGCTCCAGGAAAGATACTTAATCTTAAATCGCGTCCATTTGGAGGTGCGATCGAATTCTACGCGGATCTTATTTTTGGACTCTTTTAAAACCTTTGGTCCAGTTTCAACTTTTGTTGCGCTCATTCATCTTACCTCCGTTATACATCGCGCCGCTGGTAGAAGATGTACGCCGACAGCACTGCCACTACCACTGCAATGATAAGCAGTACCAGCAGGAAGTACATCCACGACATAGCAGAGCTTACAACCTGACCGCCCGCTTCGTTGTATACCTGCGAAATATAGTTCATAACCGCGTTCGACTGCGACGTAAACGAGTCGATAACGGTGTAGATAGTATTCGCAAGTATCATCGGGCTTATCATCGGGAAGGTAATCTTCCAGAAGGTTTCCCAAGCGGTTGCGCCGTCTATCGAGCACGATTCGTAAATCGAGGGCGAGATAGACTGAAGACCTGCAAGGAATATAAGCATCTGTACGCCAGAGCGGTTGATAATGTTGTAAATCTGGTTTACATAGTTTGCAACATAGTCCAGAAGCTCCCGACCTACCTGCATGTTCCTAAACAACCGCGACAGGTCAGCAACCGAAACGATTTCCGTAACGGTGTCTCGACCGGTACCGGTATCGATACCCGATGTCGTTTCGCCCATGTAGGACAGCAGGACGTTCGACTGGTCAATCTGGTCGATAAGACCGGTGCTGAGTATGACGGGAACGAAGAATATCGCTCTGAATGCTGCGCGACCGAACATGTTCTGGTTGAGCAGCACCGCCATAAACAGCGAGAATATAACGATTGCAGGTATGTCAAATATCAGCTGCTGAATACCGCCTGTGAGCGTGCGCACAAACGACGGGTCCTCGAACAGCGCTTTCTGGTAGTTTTCAAAGCCTACAAACTCAAGTGCATAACCACCGCCGGGAAGGATCTTTATCTCGTTAAAACTGTATTTAATCGAGTCGATTATGACCGGCAGGTAGATTATTATGAAGCCGAGCACGAACGGCATTACAAAGAACCATCCGGCACGAGCTTTCTTCTTGTCAAGCGATGCTATCTTGCGTCTCTTCTTCGGAGGCGCTTTTTGTACGGTTGAAGCATTCATCTATTTTCACCCCTCTATCTTTACATAGCTAAGCGCCGGGATGGTGTAACCTTCAACCGTAACCGCGAAGCTGTTATAGTTGAGAATGAAGCTATTGCCGGTTGAATATGTCACACGGACTATCAACCCGTTGTCGACGGTATACTTGCTGTATCCAGCGTCTTCTTCAGCTTCTTCATCGGTCTCTTCTTCTGCGGTTTCTTCGGTTGTTTCACCGGTGGTTTCGCTCGTGGTGTCGTCGGTGACCTCGCCAGTTACTTCAGTGTCGACGGTTTCAGTGGTGTCGGCAAGCTCGCCGGTTGTAACGTCAATGGGTTCGCCAGCCTCGGCAGCTTTGCGAGCTGCAAGTTTTGCGGCTCTTTCAGCTTTTGCTGCGGCTTCGGCTTCCGCTTTAGCTTTCGCTTCGGCTTCGGCTGCTAGGGCCGCCGCATCGGCTTCAAGCTCTTCCTCGGTGGGTACGCGCTCGCCTATCAAGAACTCGTGGTTCTCGATCGTTGCGTACTTCTCGGGGCCCAGAACTTCGTTAAGTTCTTTATACTTGTCAACCATATCTTCGAACCATATATCGTATGCCACAGAATAATACTCTGAGTAACCGCTTTCTTTGAGTTTTGCGGTGTTGCGATATACCAGCACGAAGTATGGGGATGCGCCGTTTTCAATGATCTTGAGTGTTTCATAGTACAGGTCGCCCGCCATGTTGGTCGGAGTTCCTGAGTAATTGAGGTATCCGTGATATACGAGACCGAACAGCGGGATTGCCTCACTTGCGTAGGTGTAACGGCTGGAGTCGAGCGCCACGCCAAGCACATGCTTTGCATATGGGATGGCATAAGCGTTGCCGCTGCTGATCATAATATCGCCGAATTTCTCGTTGAGCTTCTCGAGCGTATCGATTACGAAGCCCTTCGAGTCCTCGCGGTTGTACGGATCCTTCTTGTCAAAGTCGGAGTTGAGGTCAGAGCCCAGTGTCGCGACAGACACACCACCGCTTGTCACGCCCAGCTTATCCATAGCCTTAGCAAACGATTCGAAAATATTCTCGAATACCGAAGGCGAGATGGCTATCAGGCCGGTGCGAGTAAAGTACTGCAGCGACGCGTCATATTTGCGCTTCTGCGTATAGCGGGAGTCGATGGTCTTTACCGCATCCCTGCGGAAAGAGAAGCCGTCGAACAGCTTGTCATCTGCCGCATACGAGAAGTCGAAGTCGGGATAGATGCCGATACCTTTCTCTTTTGCAAACTCGAGCAGGTCAAGGTATCCTTTATCGCCGCCCACGACCTTTTCGAAGCTTACTTTGTAAGGTGTCGTACACCTCATTCCGCCGTTGGAAAAACCGTTGAGCTTGAAGTTGATGTTAGTAACTCCCTGTTCGGCAAGTTCCGTATACATTGTCTTGATGTCTTCAAATGTAGTCAGCGGAGTCTTGACGATAACGGGGATACTAAGCACCTTCTCTTGAGTATCAATTGCGCCGAGAGTTTCGATGTAGATAGGAATGTCGTTGCCCTTTTCGTACTCTTCGGTCTCGGACAGCTTTTTGATATGACCGTTGCGTATCAGATAATCTCTGTACGCTTTTGCCATGCCGACATAGCTGGCTTCGTAGTAATCCGTTATGTTGTTTTCTTCGGCTACTTTATCATCCGTCAAAAGCATGTAACGAATACGGTAGTTGCCGGTGTACTTACGTTCTGAAACAACCGTCCAGGTCGCGTTCGCACCGACCGAAATGGACGCGGCAAGGTTATACGAGTCCTTGGGACGCGGATAAAACTCGGTGAACACCGAATTGTACTTATGCAGCGCGTTTCCGCCGTGCTCCGTAACGATTTTCGCCAGAGCATCGCCTTCCTCGATTATCGCCACATAACCGCGTTTCCTCTCGACAGGAACTTCTACCTCTGTAACCTCTATAATCGGCTCGTCGTACTCCTGTTCAACGCCGTCCTCGTCTATATAGGTGGTTATAATCTCTTCTTCTTCCACCGTAACAGTGCCTTTATAGTCCTCTACGACGCCGAATATAGGCATGCGCATTACCTGCTGGTTAGCGCCGCTTATTTCGTGGTAGGCAAAGTCCTGACCGTACAGCTGTCCCGCGATACTTCTCCAGGAACCTTGCTTAACGGTGTCCTCGAATCTTACCAGTGTACCGCTGCCGTCGGGAATGACGGTATAACCGTTAAACTCGGACGAGCCTGCACCCATATAAGGCAGAATTCTTATATAGGTAAGCGCGTATCTGGCTTCGTTGAATCTTATACCGTTTGCAGGGAGACGTACGGAGAGGCCGTACTCGTCGAGATAATACTCGAGAGCCATTCTGAACAGAGCCGGGTCGGTATCCTGGCCGGAATACTCTGTTATCAGGTGGTCTTCCTGAAGTGTCTCGTATGTATAGTTTGGGCAGAACTCGCGGATGATCTGTTCGATAAGGTTGAGCTCGCGTTCGGAAGCATACGGGTCGAAAACGTAGACCGCCATTTTCTTTGTAATGGGGAACGTTGACTGCAGCTCCTGTTTCGCGCGCTCGGTGAGTGTCGGATCCTCAGGGTTCTTTTCAGTATAGAACGCGCTGATCTTTTTGTATCTGCTTTCATCCGTGATATTTGCCAGGATGAGTGTCTCAAAACGCGTCTTCTCGATCATCTTCGGAACGAGTTTCCGCGTCTCCTGGCGACCGAGTATATACTCGACACGGATACCGTTTTTGAGATTCTTCTTCTTAATCTGATTGCGCAGCGCTGCCTCAACATAAGAGTACATCGGAACGTCTTTATCGTTGTCGACGTACCTGATTATAAGCTGAGAGAGCAGCTGGTCTTTGATGTTATCGGAAGAAGTGGCACCGGTCGGCATCGGTGTTGCCACATCATACGGGTTTGAAAACAGAATATCGCCCGTCTGATTGTTTCTAAAAGCGATTTCGCCGGTGTAGTAGTGATAGTAAAGCTCGTACGGTCCTACCTGAACCTCAAGGTTCATGGTAGCAAGTTTGTCTTCTGGCGTTGCATAAACTTCGGTTCGGTAATCGATTATTTCCTCTTCTTCCTCGTCGGCCGCATCGGCGGCAAACACAGGCAGAATCGACAGATTGGCAACCGTTCCGAACACAATTACCAAGGTAAGCAGCGCCGAAATAATTCTGTCTTTAATCATTATTTCCATGTTCTCCTATCCTTGTAATCCGGTTACAATCTGTACGAAATCTCTGTTACGATGCTCGAGACAAAGCCGACCATCTTAACTACCAGGGTCGACAGAAGTATCATAACGAACATTATGAACGCCATGCCGACAATGGTCCCGAGACTTGTAATGACGTTTTTGCCGAGCGTGTAGTCGTGTGTAACCATCATTCCGAAGAAGATCAGTATGCCCACCCAATACCATGCTATCGTTATAATCATGGTATATATTCCCATTTCAGATTGTGTCAGTACATTTGTGAGCAGTGTTGCCGGAATTACAAGCAGCGGGATCGGAATGAGCGAGTATGAAGATGCGATGAAAATGTCTTTGAAGCTGCCTTCGCCGTCCATCAGGGTCGTCAGACACCAGTTGGCGGTTACCCACAAAAAGAGCGGGACAAGCAGCGAAGTTACCTGCACGAGTATGCTTGCGTACGATGCACGCGGATTCAAGATGTATGATCTGCCTATCGCTTGATACGTGAAAGTCAGAACGGCCAGCGCTATATAGAATATCGCGCCTCTTATAGAACCGCGCTTTTCATGTTTCAGATCCCAGAATCCGTCAAACGGATGGAATATAAGGTGGAATCCGTAAAGTATCTCCTCGCCGAAGGTACGCTTCTTTGTAGACAGTGCGGTCTTCTTGTTGACCACTGCAGCATAACTGAAGAATTTTGTTATGCCCCACAGCACCGCAATGACCACTACCGGTATAACGATGATGTACTTAGAAACCCACTCCTGGCGGTACATCTTGAAGGCGTTCGAGTAGTTGGAGACGTCATAGGCGTACTTAAAGTACTCCATTGCTTCCGTCCATTTACCACTGCGGTAAAGCGCCTTACCGATACCGACGTAAGCCGTATCGAAGTTGGTGTTACGCTGAAGAATTGCTTCCCAGTCGTCAACCGCTCTGTCATATCTGCGGTTGTTTTCGTTGCGCAGCGCGTTTATGAGTATATCGCCATACTCGGTGCGGGTGTAAAGCGTGATATTGTTTGCCGTCTTGTCCAGAATAAGGAGGTCGCTGCCTCTGTAGGCAATCGCTTCAATACTCTGGATGTTGCCTATTTGCATTCCTTTATCGCCGAAAGCAAACAGCAGGTTGCCGTCGCTGTCGTAGGTATATACCTTGGAACGCTTCTCGTCAATTATGGACCATGTCCCTTCTTCACCGAGCGCAACGTCAATGATTTTAGAGGCTCCGGTAATGTCCGAGAACACAGGCGAGTCGTTGATGTTTACTTCACCGCCGGGACCAAAAAAGCCGTTGCGTGCCATGATGTCGTTGCCCGCGGTGTTCAGCTTCTTGACAGGCGCGTATGTCGAGGATTTATCTCTGAGCGAGCTCCGCTGTGCAGCTTCGTCAATTGACGATGTGGTGACGTATATAAAGCCCTCGTCGTCGATTGTGATGTTGTTATACTCAGTGGAGATATACTGAGTTGACAGAGCACGCTGTTCGGCGGTCTGGAACGAGCGCCATATAATATCAATTATGTTGTAAGTTACTTTCTGAGCGCCGATAAAGCCCTGGAATTCGCCTTTATCGTTAAGCGCGATAATACCTTGATATGTCGTGGACGAAACGACATATATACGCTTCGCCGCGTCGACTGCGAGCGCCACCGGCTTGTATATTGAGTTCTGCTCAAATACAGCGGCCGTAGGCTGCTCAAGTATATGGTCTATTGTACCGTCAAGCTGGAAAACAACTATTCGGTTGTTTTCGGTATCCGCGACATATATGTAATCTTTGGTTACAAAACATCCTCGCGGGCCGTTGAGCCTATCCGGCACGCCCTGGTCGTTGATAAACTCTGATATCGAGAACAGGAACTTAAAATGTGGGTCAAGGACGTCAACGCGGTGGTTGCCCGCCTCGACGATATAAATGCGGCCGTCCGGACCGACAACCATATCGCTCGGATCTGCCATGGGGCTGGGCAGGCCCATATATGCAGAGTCAATCTGCATAATCGGCGTGTAAGCCGCAGGCGACGCCTGGGGCCTGCCGTCAATGTTGTAGGTGTATGTGGCGTATGGCGCAGCATACGTCGGAACGACCGAGGCGGCGATCAATAGTATGACCGCTGCTGCAGCCCATATTCGTGAACTTATTTTCTTCACCGTCATTTCGCCTCCCTCAGTCTTTCATACCCGACGATGCCATCGTTTCGACTATTTTGGACTGGTTGATGATAAATACCGTAATCGGTACGCTCATCATCAGCACGATTGCAGCAGACGAAGCGCCGGTGCTGACGCCGGATATTGTCGTAATAGCCGAGTTGAACGTCTTTAAGTTTTCGCTCCATACATAACCGGACGCACCGGTGTTCCACACGCCCTGGAACGTGGTGACCATCAGGGTCAGCCATGCCGGCTTAACCAGCGGCATGACGATGTCCCAGTAAATGCGAACCTCTGAAGCGCCGTCGATTCTCGCAGCTTCAATCATTTCGTCGGATACGTTACCGTCAATAAACTGTTTCATCAGATACAGTCCCAGAGTCGATGCCCAAACGGGGATGATCGAGATCTGGTAGGTGTTAAGCCAGCCCAGCGCAACGAAAATGATGAAGTTTGTTATACCTGCCACCGTTGCCGAGATCATCAGCGAGTAGCGGATAAGCGCAAAGATGAAGTTTGAGCCGGGGAAACGAATCTTTGACAGTGCGTATGCGGTCAGCGATCCGAGAATCAGACAGCCGAGCGTCGCAAGAATCGATATGATTATAGTGTTGAAGATGTAACGTGAGATCGGAACCCACGTCATGTTCATGTTGGTGAAAAGGTCGATAAAGTTCTGCAGTGTCGGCTTCATAACATAGAAGCGCGGAGGCGTGATGTTGCGTTCGCCGAGCGGCTTGAACGCAGTCACTATCAGGTACCACATCGGCAGGAACATGAATATACCCATGAGAGACAGTATGATTGTAATACCCGTGTCTCCGCCAACCGAACGGTTGAGAACAACTCTGTGCTTTCTTGTTCTGAGTTTTGCCATATCACTGACCCACCTTCGCAAGCAATTTTTGCACCAGTACGTTGGCGCCTATCATTATAAAGAACAGCACCAGCGAGATAGCGGAGGCGTAGCCGAACTCAAAACGCGTTGTCATGTATTCCTGCAGGTGATGCTGCAGCGTCCATGCAACATAGTCAGTCGAAGGATAGCCGCAGAGTGCAGTGACTATGCCACCGAAACCAAATGAGCCGGTAATGGACAGAACCGCACCGAACAGAAGGATCTGTCTCATGGAAGGAAGGGTTATATACCACAGTTCCTGCCAACGGTTCTTTATTCCGTCTATAGCGCCTGCCTCATAAAGCGAGCGGTCAACACCCTGAAGTCCCGCGATAAACGCAAGGAAGGATGTTCCGAGCGAGGTCCACAGCGCAACAACTATACAGAGCGGAACAATGTATTTTGTGTCTTTGAAGAAGACTATCGGCTGGGTGATAAGACCCATCTTGAGCAGCCAGCCGTTGACATACCCGTATATGTCACCCTGGAAGAAGAGCTGCCATACAAGGTATGCGTTACCCGAAATCGAAGGTGCGTAGAAGATAAATGTAACGAAAGCTCTTACTTTGGGCGGGAGCTCGTTAATAAACCATGCAACCAGGAAGGAAATAACGTAAGATGCCGGGCCCGTGGCAACGGCGAATATCATTGTGTTCTGGAATGCTTTTACAAACAGGTCGTCGTCAAGGAACAGCCTGATGTAGTTATCCATGAACACAAAGTCCGGGAACTGCAGCATGTTAAAGTTTGTGAAGCTCAACAGTATCGACAGGACCACAGGCACAACCGTAAAGACCGTGAACATCAACAGGAAGGGCGCAACCATCACATACCCGACCCACGTTTGCTTCATCTTGGTTAATGTATATTGAAACTTAGTCACTTCCCGTTGAGGCTTAGGTTGCTGTGGGGCTTTTCCGGGCGCCTTTTTAACAGCATCGTTAGTCATAGGCGATATTCTCCTTTACAAGTTATTTATAGCGGACCGGGTGTTACGAGGCACTGTCATCGGTAGGTTCACCTTCAACAAACGAACCGCTATAGGAGATCTCCAGGTAATCCATCTTGAACTCCCTGCGTTTGCGCGATATTTCCTTGTTGATGTCGAGGATACGGTCGAGCATCGCACTTACAGCGTTGGTGCCGTTGTTGTAAACATCCATGAACGCGTTATCTACATAAACAGGAACGATGTAAGAGCCCGGATATTCAGGAATACCGACAAGGTTTTTGAGCTGAATGCTAACCGCTTTGAGCTCGTCTTCGGTCCAAGCCAGCGAAAGCAGTGCGTTCACGTTTGCGGTGTTATACTTGGTTGTCGGGTTGGGAGCTACGTTGAGCTGTTCTTTTGCAAGCCTGATCTGGGTCTCCTCGCAGGTGTACCACTTCATGTATTCCCAAGTCGCGTTGGGATCGGAGGCGCCTCTCGGGATAACAATCGAGGTAACGGTGGTGGGAGATGTGACGTTAAGTGTACCGTCTTCACGATAGAAGCCAAGCAAAGGAGCCATTTCCCACAAACCGCGGAGCTCGGAATAACCCATCAGGGTGTTATAAGTGGCGATAGCGTCGGCGATAAGTATCGGCATCTGGGCCGTTCTGAACCACGAGATGTCATACTGGACCGGGCAGCTGTATTTCCTGAACATGTCGGTCAGCAGCTCAAATGCTTTCAGTCCCACGTTGGAATCGAGGTTAATACGTCTGCCGCCCTGTGCATAAAGCTCGCCGCCGAGCTGATACAGGAAGATATTCGTACCGACAAGCGATGTGGGCAGGCCTATCTGCATGTGCTTGTTCTGAAGCACCGGCATTATAGTATAAAGATCTTCCCAAGTCTTGGGGATCTCGAGGCCGAGTTCTGCGAAGGTGTCGACGCGGTAGAACATCATGTGGAAAGCCATGACGGTGGGCAGACCGTATGTGAGCATTTCGCCTTGCGGGTTTTCCATCGTCAAAGGCGTTATGGCCGCATCGTCAAACCATGTCTTAACCTCGTCAAAGCCTTCCATGTCGTTGAGCGGTTCAACCGCCTCACGCAGACCCCACGTTATCGTGTCGGTGGAGGTCATGTTCGCGACGTCGGGACCAATGCCCGCCAATATAGCTTCGGTCAGACCTGCGGAAATAACCTTTATATTAACCGCTATATTAGATTCCGGCGTAAAGTAGTTGTCAATCAGATAACGGGATATCAGGGCGTCGTCGCGTCCCAGAATGGACACTATCCACATTTCAACTTCGCCCTTGTAATCGATCTGCTTGCCGTCCTCTGTGTCGTAACGGTAGCCGATGGTGGTATAGTCCATCGTAAAGCTCTTGATAAACGCGGAGATTTCAAACCATGCGGCCTGGAAGAAGTTTGCCTTTGAGGGCGGCAGCGGGGCGTCTACGCCCTGAACAGTAAAGTAGTCGAGTTTCAGCGGCTGGTCGAGTGATGCATACAGCCAGTTGGAGGTGGCAATTATATAGTTTTTAAACGTGACGAAGTTAGGTGCGATTTCATACTCGTCCTCCGCCATCGTCTCAAAAAGCATGGCGTGGGTGTTGAGCGTCGCAACCTGGTCGCCAAGCTCACCGGTAATCTCGGCAAGCTCTTTCGCGATGTCATACAGCTCCTGCGCAGCCTTACCGATCGCGCGTACGGCGCCCGGAGTTACGCGGGTGAATCCATAGTCGCGATATGCGTCCGGCGTGGGACCGGTCAGCATGACCATAGCCTGGTATGCTGCGTTAAGCTCGCGTATAATCTGACCGACACGGTAGACATAGTCCACCATGTGACCGAGCACAACTTCAAATTCGATTATGTTCTCGCCTTCCTCAAGGTAGAACATGAAATCGGTGTAACCGTCGTTGAGCGGTTTGCTCTGCCAGTCGGGCGAGTACTTGAAGCGCAAAAAGCTCGCTTCGCGGAATGGAATCTCGCCGTTTATTCTTATACGGCGCGAAGTAAACATGCCTATAAGGGCGTTCTGACGGAAGCGGGTCGCAATTACATAGAATCCCGACTCGGGCACTGTGACCTTATAGCGCATCCACTGTCCGACAACCGAGCTGTTGAGGATATTCAGCCTAAGCACGGCCGGGTCCTGGGGCTCGGTAAGAGCGGAGGTGCGGTCGTTTATCGGATACAGGCAAGCGTTGGAGACAAGATAGGGTTCCTCTGCCTGAATCTTTATCGTCTCAACACCTGTGACTTCCTTTGCGCCCTTGGACTTGTAATACTCAATATACTCCTCATAGCTCATTTCCGGCTCGTAGCGGTAAAGCTCGATTGTGGAAATGATAATGGGTTCGCGGGCGCCCACAAACGTAATCGTGTGATCGCCCTCGGTGAAATAAAATTCAAACGGATCTATTGTGTAGCCAAGCCAGTCACGCAAAAAGTACGTGTTCCAAACGGGGTTCTGCTGTCTTATCGGACGGATGTCGTTTCCGACTATATCAATGTCGAAAGAGCCATCTTCATTAGTTATATACTCCCAGGAGCGCGGGAAATAGAAGTAGCGCGCCTCGGAGAACGGCAGCTTGTCGTCAATATGAAGCATGCGCTCGACAGTCGTGATGGTGTCACCTATCACGGGTATATATGTTATGCGCATTGCGTATCTTCCGGTTTTCGGAATATGTACGTGCCAGGTTGTTTTGCCGGTCGAGCCCATCTGAAGCGAGGGGCCGGGCATGCCTTCGTAATCATACACAACCTTGACCTCGGCAGTCGTTTTCTCGGGATCATAGTCCGCGGCGTTGATTACGATTGTTTGCTCCGCTTTCGGCACATCGGCATACTTCTGGTTATATTCATGATATGAGATCGCATTGATCATATCCACGATCTCGGCCAGCGTCCGGTTGTATGTACCGTACATTTCCAATTCGGCTTCGGACGCCTGGGACGAATCGGCGTATGCCTCGTCCAGAGACGAATCCGCGTTGCCTGATGCCGAATCGGCTGCCGATACGGGTATGACCGACAGTACGCCGAACATCATCGCAATTACCATTATAATGGCAATCAGCTTTTGCGCGTGCGATTTGTTCATGTGGATAATTTCCTCCTACTTAATTTTGGGAATTAGTGGCGGCTTTTTGCTCCTCTGAACCGGTAAGCGCCGCAACCGCTTTCAAACATGACACACCGGGGACGATACCGCGGGAATTTTGACCTTGGGATAGGGCGTGGCACGTAACCGCCCTTTTTCGCCAAAGGACACGCCGCTCGTGCGCAATTCCGCAATATTTCTTGAACCGGTTGGTATCGGTACAGGAAATTCTTTATGCCTGCTGCGACTGGGCTACAAGCGCCGGTTTTTTCGTTTAAAATTCGTTCACAAACAATTATGCGTATTTATTAATACAACCGTCGTCGTACCCCAAAATTCACTCAAATATAATAACACAAACGTGGAAAGTTGTCAATAGCGACGAATCCAGGCTTATGTTTACGCGAATGATACATATTGGATAACCGAGGTTTAAAAGGGCGTTTTTGTTTGTTCATAATTTCACTGTATATTGATATGTTGTAAAGAGATTGTAAACCAACCGCGCTGTTGTAAATCCATTTTACTTTATCAGCTTGTTTTTTGGCTAATTTTCGGCAGAGTTACGACGAATCTGTGTCGCCACCCCCTCTAAGTAACTCTTATTTACTATCGCGGGCATCGATGACTATGTTTGTAGTACATAAATCGGGGTCTGTTTCTTGTGCATGTTTCACATTTTTTCGTTCCGAATTTCTACATTTGAGCAAAATGCACAAACTTGCCGCGCCCATCACAAAAAACGCGTTTTTCGACCGCATGCGCGGAAATTTGGCATAGGTACACTTTTTCACTTGACGCAAAAGCACGCCCGGGGTTATAATGTAGAGTGCACGACTTGTTTGAGATAATAAATCAGATTGGAGGCGAGCGGTCACGGCATATAATTTCTTTGCTATACTGTTTAGGCAAAAGCATATACAGCGCTGGAGCCTCATGCGCAATGTTATGCCCGACACGCTGGCGGCTCACACGACCGAGGTGACTGCCGTCGCGCACATGCTTGCGCTTATAGGAAACAAATATTTCGGTAAAAACTATGACTGCGGGCGCGTCGCGCTGCTTGCGCTTTACCACGACGCCTCGGAAGTTTACACGGGTGATCTTCCCACTCCGGTGAAATACTTTAATAATGAAATGCGTGATGCCTACTCTGAAATCGAAAAAAGCGCTGCTCGCGTGCTGCTCTCAAAACTTCCAAAGGAAATGCAAAGCGAATACGCTCCGCTGCTTACGCCCGCTAAATCGGAAGCGGATGCACGGCTTTGGCAGCTTGTAAAAGCCGCGGACAAGCTGTGCGCCTACATAAAATGCATAGAAGAGGAAAAGTGCGGGAACACAGAGTTTCGCGAAGCGCGCAAAACACTACACGCCGCTCTGCTCGCAAATCCCCTGCCAGAGCTTCACAAATTCATGGAAGACTATCTGCCCGCATTTGAGCTGACAGTCGACGAGCTCTGATATAAGCATGGTTAATATAATATAATTATATAAATAAATTAGGATGGTATTTTTCAATGGGTAAACTTCACATTATCGATCACCCACTTATCGTGCATAAGCTGACCATAATGCGTAAAGTGGAAACGGGGCCAAAGGACTTCCGCGAACTGCTGGGCGAAATTGCAATGCTGATGGGCTATGAGATCACCCGCGATTTCCCTCTGACCGAGGTCGAAATCGAAACGCCCATGCAAAAAATGACGGCTTATGAAATAGACGGCAAGAAAGTGGCAATAGTCCCGATCCTACGCGCCGGTCTCGGCATGGTAGACGGCCTGCTCAGTCTTATCCCCGTGGCAAAAGTCGGCCACATCGGACTTTACAGAGACCCCGACACTCACAACCCCGTTGTTTATTACTGCAAGCTTCCGTTCGACATTGAGCTGCGCACCGTAATATTATGCGACCCGATGCTTGCGACCGGCGGATCGGCTTCCGACGCGATTTCAATGCTCAAAGAGAAAGGTGTAACCGATATTCGTCTCATGTGCATTGTCGCCGCACCGGAGGGTGTAGCCCGCATTCAAGCCGACCATCCCGATGTCGACATCTTTACCGCCGCACTTGACGAACGCCTAAACGACCAAGCATATATACTGCCCGGTCTTGGCGATGCCGGTGACCGTCTGTTCGGCACAAAATAACACGCGCACCGGCCGGAGCCGCCTGGTATCCGGCTTTTTCGATTTCACATTTCACATTACACTAACACGAAAGCGTGTAGCATCATGATTAAAGTTTCATGCGCTGAAATTCTTTGCATCGGCACCGAGCTGCTTATCGGCGACATTGTAAACACCAACGCCGCGTTTATTTCAAAGCGGCTCGCGTTGCTGGGCATAAATCAATACTATCAGGCTTGTGTCGGAGACAATCCGGCGCGCATGATGGCCGCGGTCAAAGGCGCGCTCTCGCGCTGTGATATGCTTATTACCAGCGGCGGGCTTGGGCCGACTTATGACGATCTGACAAAAGAGACTGTCTCGCAGGCGCTCGACCGCGAGCTTGTGCTTCACGAGCACACGCTCGAGCGAATACGCGGGTATTTCAGACGGCGCGGTTCGGAGATGACCGAAAACAACCTCAAACAAGCGATGGTGCCGCGCGGAGCAATAGTGTTCGACAACGACTGGGGCACCGCGCCCGGTATCGCGGTCGAAGACGAGGAGTCGGGCAAAGTCGTTATCATGCTCCCCGGCCCTCCCCGCGAGCTTGAGCCCATGTTCGACACCTATGTCATGCCCTTCCTCCGCAAATACGCGACCGAAATACTCGTCAGCCGCAACGTTAACATAACAGGGCTTGGCGAATCGACGGTCGAAGCGCGGCTCCGCCCGCTTATGGAGTCGGCGCTCAACCCAACCGTCGCGCCTTATTGTAAAGAGGGCGAGGTCAGGCTGCGCGTCACGGCAAAAACCACCGACTATGAGGAAGGTGTGCGCATGTGCGACCAGATGATCGAGCGCATACGCGCCACCGACATCGGGCCGTATATATATGGCATTGACACCGACCTTGAGCATGCTGTGGTCGATACCTTGCGGGAGCACGGGCTGACGCTCGGCACGGCCGAATCGTGCACAGGCGGGCAGATAGCCTCGCGCATCACCGATGTTGCCGGCTGCTCCGATGTTTTCATCGGCGGAATTGTCGCCTATGCCAATGACGTTAAAGTGAATGTGCTCGGGGTAAGCCCCGAAACGCTGAAAAACTACGGCGCCGTGTCCGAAGAGACCGCACGCGAGATGGCGCTCGGCGCCATAGAGCGGCTCGGCTGCTCGGTCGGACTTGCGACCACGGGTATTGCCGGTCCTGGCGGAGGCACTCCCGCAAAGCCTGTCGGGCTTGTTTATGTGGCCTGCGCATACAATGGAGGCGTCACCGTTGACAGGCTCATGCTTTCGGGCACACGCGAACATATCAGAAGGCTAACCTCAAACCGCGCGCTTAAAATGGCGCTCGAAGCCGTCAGAAGCTAATTATCACTGCCGGAGCCGATGTGGCTGCCGGCATTTTTGCCGCGCTGTAATCGACAGCCGGTTTGCGGCATATAATAGTTTGCCCGCCCAACGCGTTTCCCGTTATAATCGTGGCAATTCGCAAATACTGAACCGATACGGCGGGTGCGGGCGTGTGCCTTCACACGCTTGCAAACGGAGATCTGCAGTGAACAACAGATTTTACGATTACATCCTGTCGCTTCCGCTTGTCGATTCTCACGAGATGCTTCCACCAAGGTATGAGCTGCGGCCCCGTCGCGATGTTGTAGCAGAGCTGCTTTCCGATGCTCCGGCTGCGGCGCTTACGGCGGCGGGACTTGGCGCCGAGCAGCTTGAGCTTGCTCTGGGCGACCGGCTATCGGTGCGCGAAAAATGGAGGCTTGTCTCGCGCTACTGGACGCTTGCATCACACACGACCGCCTGCCGTGCGGCCGAGCTTGCGGCTCGCGAGCTGTACGGGCTTGACGGCATAAACGACGACACTATCGAGATATATGATGCAGCCTTTCGCTCAACCTTCGGTGCCAACCGATACGAGTACATCCTGAAAGAAAGGTGTAACATCGAGTTTGCGCTTCTCTTTGATGCCCCGCGCGACAGGGCGGCCGGCGATTTGAGCGCTCACAGCAGCCCGGCGGCCTCGTCCGATGCAGACGAGCGATATTTTAAGCCGGCAAGCGACATTTTTCGACTTGTCTCGCCCGCTTCTGCCGAGGATGCGCTGGCGGTCGGCAGGGAGACGGGCGTAAGCGCTTCCGCTTTTGACGATTATCTCGAAGCATGTACGCGCAAGCTGAAGCAGATTGCAAAACGGTGTAATGTAATACGCTGCTCCGGCGCACCGCTGCCTCTCCCGGCATCCTATTCCGACGCGCGCAACGCCTTTGCCGCTATGATGGGCGACGCCCGGAGGGACGGCCGCGAGGCTGTCCACCGATATGTGTACAGGTATATTCTTTCGCTTGCGTCCGAGCTCGGCATGACGGTCCGTCTGGATGACGGCGGCACCGACAGTTTGAGCCATGCCGAAATGTTCACGCTTTATCCCAAGCTCAGGTTCGAAGTGCTTGTTTCGGTGTCGCCGGGCAGGCGCGAGTTGAGCAGATATGCCGCTGTCCTGCCAAATGTATACGCAAATCTCAGTCATGTGCCGGAGGCGGCAGGCGAGTACCTGAGTTTCACGCCATACAGCAAGCTGATCTGCTTCGGCGGAGGTTGCACGACTGTCGATGCCGTATACGGTCGCGCACAAATCACACGCGAGACACTTTCACATGTGCTGACGGCCTGTATCGCTTCGGGGATGTTTGAGCGGAAGGGAGCCGAGGCGGCAGCACGCGCGCTGCTTTACGAAAATGCGCGGGAGCTTTACAGAGTGCATGAGTAATTGTTACGTTAAATTATATGTAATACATTAGCTGCTTTTATAATCTTGCTTTCGACCGAGGCTTATGATATACTGCAACCGATGAAATACGCGACCGGAGGTCAGCAATGAAAAAGGTATTTATCACCGGGGGCAGCCGCGGCATCGGAAGGGGAATTGCCTCGGTATTTGCCGAAAACGGCTATGACGTAGCGTTCACCTATCATACAGCCGAGGACGAGGCTCGCGAGCTGTGTAAAGAAATTGAATCTTATGGCGTTCGCGCTTTCATGTTACAGGCAGCGATGGAAGAGCGGGGCGTCGCCGAAGCTGTTACCGCCAAAGCCATTGAGGCACTGGGAGGAATTGACGCACTAATTTGCAACGCAGGGCGCACGGTGCACAACCGCATTCTCGACACCACCGAAGAGGACTGCGACTATCTCTACAATCTAAATTACCGCAGCTATCTTATGTGTGCGAAAGTTGCGGCGCGCCGCATGGTGGCAGACGGCACCGAAGGCAGCATAGTCTTTATCACTTCCACGCGCTCTATGCGTGCCTATCCCGAAGACTGCCTTTACGGCGGGTTGAAAGCCGCACTCAATCGCAGCGCCGAGTCGATGGCGCTTGATCTGGCGAAATATCGCATACGCGTGAACTGCATTGCGCCGGGGAACACGATGGTGCGCGGCAACTTCACGCCGGAGGAGCTTTCGCGCACACCTTTTCAAAAGAGAATCCCGCTCGGCCGTTCCGGCACGCCGCGCGAGGTTGGCATGCTCGCACTTTACCTTTGCTCGGACGCAGCGGCTTATATCACGGGCGATATTATAAAAATTGACGGCGGACTTATCCTGCCCGGCATGCCCGAACACTGATAAATATGATTGTTTGACCGCTATTTGCGCCTTCGGCAGGGCTATATCCTGCCGGAGGCTTTTTTTAGTTTTGCAGGCTGTCCAATACACTGATATGCTCGACCGAAAGCCTGCTTTGGCAGAAACATCGGAGCAAACAAAAAAAGAGCTGCCGAAAAGACAGCTCTTTTCTATATCGCAACCGGCTTATTTCAGTTCAGCGAAATACTTGATGGTACGCACCATCTGGCAGGTGTAGGAGTTCTCGTTATCGTACCACGCAACAACCTGAACCTGGTAGGTCTCGTCGTCGATTTTGCTTACCATGGTCTGGGTAGCATCAAAGAGCGAGCCGTATGTCATGCCGATAACGTCCGACGAAACGATAGGCTCGTCTGTATAGCCAAAGCTTTCGTCAGAGGCTTCTTTCATAGCGGCGTTGATGCTATCAACCGTGATATCCTTGCCATTTACAACCGCAACGAGGATGGTGACAGAACCGGTTATAACCGGAACACGCTGAGCGGAACCAATCAGCTTGCCGCTGAGTTCGGGGATAACAAGTCCGATAGCTTTCGCGGCGCCGGTAGTGTTGGGAACAATGTTTGCTGCTGCGGCGCGTGCACGGCGCAGGTCGCCCTTGCGGTGCGGGCCGTCGAGAACCATCTGGTCACCTGTATAGGCATGGACGGTTGTCATTATACCGCTGGAGATGGGAGCATAGTCGTTGAGCGCCTTTGCCAGCGGAGCAAGGCAGTTTGTGGTGCAGGAAGCCGCCGAGATAATCAGGTCATCGGGCGTGAGCGTCTTCTCGTTTACACCATAAACGATAGTCTTCAGGTCGTTGCCCGCGGGAGCGGAGATAACAACCTTCTTGGCACCTGCCTCGATGTGAGCCATGCTCTTCTCTTTGCTGGTGTAGAATCCGGTGCACTCGAGCACAACGTCAACATCATGCTCTTTCCAAGGCAGATCCTTTGCGTTGGGCATAGCGTAGATGGTGATCTCCTTGCCGTCAACCGTGATAGAGCCGGGCGTTACAACGGTCTTGCCGTCTTCCGCATAAACAGGCTCCTTAGAGGTTACGGTATGGAGGTTTTCGCCTATCTTACCTAAATATCCGCCCTGAGCGGTGTCGTATTTGAGCAGATGAGCAAGCATCTTCGGGCTGGTGAGGTCGTTGATAGCAACGATCTCATAGCCGGGGGTGCCGAACATCTGGCGAAAAGCAAGTCTACCAATGCGGCCGAAGCCGTTTATTGCAACTTTAACTGCCATGTGTGGGTCTCCTTGTGTTTAGTTTTCATTCGCCCTTATATTTTACAATATTCATCTTCTTTATACAATACCTCTGCGAGTTTATTTTCATATTTTTTACAAATGAAGCTAATTTACATTTGCCGCGAAAACAGTCCTGCACATGCCGCCAATATATGGCGCGCCATCTCTGTCTCTTGACAGGAAACAATGAGCCGGGCTAACAACGGCAAGGCAGCACCGCAGACGCCCGCCATGCCGCGTGGGCACCCTGCCACTGTTTCAAGCAAAAACCGTGTGTAAATCAGGCTTTTTCCCAAAACTCTTGACTTTTGCTCACCGGACGTTTACAATATTATATTAGCAAACCAGGCTGCGGGGCGTTTGCCCCGCCTGTTTGTATAACTGTACTGCTTAATTTTTTCGAACCCCGTGACACTTATCTTTCAAACAGGGAGGTGCTTTATGCCCGATTTTATATGGCCGGTTATCGCAGGTGCCGTGTGTCTTATCACAGGCACGCTGCTTGGTATATTGATCGGTATCGTATATCGGAAAAAGGTCGGCGAAGCAAAAATCGGTTCGGCCGAACTTGAAGCCCAACGGATTATCGACGAAGCAATCAAAGAAGCGGAAACCAAGAAAAAAGAAGCGTTAATCGAAGCCAGAGAAGAAATACTCGCACAGCGAAACGAACTTGAGCAGGAAATCAGAGACCGTCGCCAGGAACTTTCGCGCAGCGAACGCGCGGTCGCACAGAAAGAGGAAAAGCTCGAGCGCAAACTCGACAGCCTCGAGAAGAAAGACGAAACATTAAACCGCAAAATCAAAGAATGGGAATCCAAAACAGAGGAGGTCGAGGAGCTCAAGCGCCAGCAGCTCATAAAACTTGAGGAAATCGCGGGACTAACCGCAGACGAGGCGAAAGCAGAGCTTGTATCTCGCATCGAAAACGAAGTCAAACACGAGGCGGCAGTCAAAATCCTCGAAATCGAGGCACAACTTAAAGAAGAAGCCGAAATGCGCGCCCGCAACATAATCGGACTTGCAATCCAGCGCTGTGCATCCGACTTTGTTTCGGAAGCAACCGTTTCGGTCGTGCCGCTGCCCAACGACGATATGAAAGGCCGCATTATCGGCCGCGAAGGACGAAACATACGAGCAATCGAAACCCTCACCGGCGTCGACCTGATCATAGACGACACGCCGGAGGCAATTACCCTTTCAAGTTTCGACCCAATCCGCCGAGAAATCGCACGCATGGCGCTTGAAAAACTTATCGCCGACGGACGAATCCATCCGTCACGCATTGAGGAAACGGTCGAGAAAGCGCGCAAAGAAGTCGACATGATCATAAAGCAAGCCGGCGAGCGCGCTGTTTTTGAAACCGGAATACACGGTATGAACAGTGAGCTTGTCAAGATTTTGGGCAGGCTGCGTTATCGCACAAGTTACGGTCAAAATGTTCTGCGTCACTCCATCGAGGTGGCCATGCTTGCGGGCATGATGGCGGACGAGCTGGGCGTCGACTCGACGCTGGCAAAACGCTGCGGCCTGCTGCATGATATAGGCAAAGCAATGACGCAGGAGGTTGAAGGTTCCCACGTCAAGATAGGCATGGACATAGCGCGCAAATTTAAAGAGCACAGAGAAGTTATCCATGCCATTGAATCTCACCACGGCGATGTTGAGCCCCAGACGGTAATTGCAATGATCGTTCAGGCGGCTGACGCTGTGTCGGCAGCACGCCCCGGTGCAAGACGCGAGGATCTTGAAAACTATCTCAGACGTCTCGAAAAACTTGAAGAAATCGCCAACAGTTTCGAAGGCGTCGAAAAATCCTATGCCATACAGGCCGGCCGCGAAATACGCATAATGGTCAAGGCTGACCAGATATCAGACGAACAGATGGCGCTTATGGCGCGCGATATTGTTGTAAAAATCGAGGGTACTCTCGAGTATCCCGGCCAAATCAAGGTCAACTTGATCCGCGAAAGCCGGGCAGTCGAATACGCAAAATAACCTGTTTACACAGACATTTTCATATTTATCAACTGGATATAGAGCAACCGGGAAAACAATCCGGGGCAAGACCCCGTCTGGATATATCTCCGTCCGCGCATCAAGCGTACGGAGTCGATAAGATCGCCCGCTGCGTTATCCACAAGCAAAGCCCACCCGATATTTAGTCGGCGGCGCGTGACGCAAACTCCGCGCCGCCGATTTTTTATTGCAAAAGTTTTAGCTTTTGGTGTATAATGTAATCGGAAATTCCCCAATATGATATTTTGGCATACAAAAACCATCTGAAAATAAGAGAGGTAAGATCCGTGATGGCAACTAACACCGCGCGGCTGGCGTCCGCGCTCACCGAAAATATCGGACGGGTAATCTGCGGAAAAGACGACAAAATCACGCACGTGATAACCGCACTGCTGGCCGGCGGTCATGTACTGCTGGACGACATCCCCGGCACCGGTAAAACAAGTCTTGCGCGCGCACTGGCAAAATCCATCGGATGCGATTTCAAACGGGTACAGTTCACGCCCGACCTGCTGCCGTCCGACCTCACCGGCATCAACTACTACAACCAAAAAGAAAACGAGTTTGTTTTCAGACCGGGTCCGGTCTTTACAAACATCTTAATCGCCGACGAGATAAACCGCACCACACCCCGCACACAGTCGGCGCTGCTGGAGTGCATGGAGGAGCGGCAAACGACAATAGACGGCGTTTCGTACAAACTCGATACCCCCTTCTTTGTAATCGCCACGCAAAACCCAATCGAGTCGCAGGGCACCTTCCCTCTGCCCGAGGCGCAGATTGACCGCTTTCTCATGAAACTGACGCTCGGCTATCCCGCGCCCGAGGCCGAAATTGACATGCTCGGCCGTTTTGCCGAGACCTCGCCGCTGGACACATTGGGCGCAGTGTGCACGAAAGCCGAAATTGTGGCCGCTATCGCAGCCGTGCGCACCGTGAAAGTATCCGATGCCATCAAGGACTATATTGTGCGCATTGTAAACGCAACACGAGATTCCGAGAAGATCCGCCTCGGCGTATCGCCGCGCGGCGCGCTGTGGCTGATGCGTGCGGCGCAGTCCAAAGCCGCCATCGAAGGCCGCGACTATGTTCTGCCCGACGACGTGAAAGCCGTCACGGTGCCTGTTCTTGCCCACCGCATTATATCGCGCTCGCAGCATACAATCCGCCTGCCCGAGTCAAACGAAAACATTATAGAATATATAATCGACGGCGTACGCGCGCCGATATGAGGCAGCGTTATGTTTTTCGCATCAATTGTCATTTCCGTTTTAATAGTTTTCGCTGTTGTCTCGCGCATATATACAAAACATGTGTTCGACAGCGTTGAGTACTCGGCATCGCTGAGCGCAACGGAGGTTTTCGAGGACGAGGATATATTCCTGTACGAAGAGATTGCAAACAACAAATTGCTTCCCCTCCCCTGTGTGCGCGTCGACACCGAGCTGCCCGAGGGCATGCGCTTCCGGCTGCACCGGCGCGAGGAGCCGGCTCCGCCCAAAAAGGCATCCGGCAGGCGCAAAGGTCCGATAACTTCCCGCTCGCTTAAAGACACAAAGAACAGCGAAACAAGCGTCTCCGAAGAGTATCTGCGCGGATATGTGCAAAGCATTTTTTCGCTACACAGCCACCGCAAGATTACCCGCCGCTGGCGGATTGCCTGCGAGAGGCGCGGAACATACTCTATAAGCGGGACTCGGCTGATTGCGACCGACCCGCTGGGGCTTCTCACGCAGTCAAAACGCATCGAAGCGCCCACCGGAAGGCGCGCCACAGTGACCGTACTTCCCAAGCCGATAGAACTTCCCAAATTTTTCGCCGCTACATACCATCCAAGCGGCGAGCTGACGGCACCCCGCGGCCTGCTCTCCGACCCGCTGCGCATCGCGGGCAGCCGGGAGTACACCCCGCACGACCCGATGAACAAAATCAACTGGCTGTCTACCGCCGTACACGGCAAGCTGATGGTCAATGTCGAGGAGTATGCGGAGCAAAACAGGTTCGGTATTATCCTAAACATGCAGTCTCGCAGCCATGAGCTTAACCCGCGCACGCCGAGCAACCCGCAGGCCGTCGAGCTTTGCATCAGCGTTTGCACCTCACTGTTCGACATGATGTCGTCCGGCAGCGTACCCGTCAGACTTTTTGTCAACGCGCCGCCGGCGGATGCCGGATTGGGCGAAGAGAGCATGCTGATGATTGAAGACAGCCCGATTATAAGGACGCGCGAGTTTGCCGGTCGGGGCGATATGATCGAGGCGTTGCGGCTGCTTGCGGTTTTGCCCATGAAAATTTCATGCTCCATCGAAAAGCTGCTTGACGCGGTCGCCGACGACCCGCTTAAATTTGCCGACGGCGGCAATCTTGTCATTATATCGCCCTTTATAGACGAGCGCATGATAAACTTCCATGCCGCGATGAAGAGATCCGGCGTGCGCGTCGTGTTTTATATAACAAGCACAAGTAAAAATGCTCCCATTATCCCTGAAGATGTCGAAGTTTGGTTCAGAACCTATCGATAAGCATGCAGGCACAAGTGAGGTGATTTTATGACCGGACAGTCTGAAGACCTGCGAGGCGTTTCTAAAAAGACAGCAGCCGCTTTTGACAAGTTTTACAAGCTGCTTGCCTGCGCCGCGCTGATTTTTGTCACCGCACCGCTGCTCTACACTTTTATGAGCCCGATTGCGGGCGAATATACACTGCCCATTACAGCAGTCGTCGCGCCCGCAATGTTTGTTGCCGGATATACTGTGCAGGCGCTGTTCGGCGCGGTAACTAAAGTCGAGCGCACACCCTATTCGCATGCCTATGAAAAGCTCGACCGCTATTTTATACCCTCAAAAGCCGCGCTGCCGCTGACGCTTTGCGTTTTGGCAGCCTATGCCGTATCATCCTTATTTTCGCACGCTATGGCAAGCGGGGCTTTCGGTCTTTACGACAGAGCCTCGGCTCTTCCCCTTTTTGCCGGACTGCTCACCGGGCTTTTCACCGCGGCGGGAGTTGTGACGTGGTTTTATCCTTACGGCTATATAGTTTCGTTGCGCTCCTCGTTTGTATATTTGGTGATGCTTCTTGCCGATTTTGTACTAAACAGAGTTTTCGGTCAGTCGCAAAGCTTTCTTGCGGTTTGCTTTGTATTGTTTTTGATTTGCTCGCTTGTGGTTACAAACCAAAATCACATCATTTCGATCATAAGCTCGTCCGGCACCGGCATTGTCACGCCGCGTGTGCGCTACTATAACCTCATTTCGGTCGGTCTTATTTGCCTGTTTGTCACTTTGACAGTGCCGATCGTGCTTTCCATTATGGTCGGCGCTACCGTACTCGGCAGAATGCTGCTGCTCTTCTCTTTGCGCAGCACAGTCGGCCAATCGGAAGAGGAAATGTATATGGACGCGAGCGAGCAGGCGTCAAAATTCAGCACGCTTTTATTCGGACAGTTTGACGATGTAAGCCCGTCGCTTGCAAAGCTGCTCTTCTTTATCTTCATGCTGATTTTGCTCGGCACGATTATACTGCTTATAGTCATGCGGCGCCGCAATATAATAAGATCGATTATCAATTTCCTCGATGCGTTGTTTGCGAATCTCATGGAGTTTTTTGCAAACCTCTTTGATTTCAACAAAATGTCCACCGAGAGGTTCGTTTTATCCGACTATCGCGACATTGAAACTAAAGCTGACAAAGCGGCGATAAGAGAGTATACCGGCAGGCAATATCAACGCCCGCCGCGCAGCTATCGCGACTTTTTGCGCAGGCTCGAGGCAATAGCCGACCCGCGAGAAAAGCTTGTTTTCGCATATAATGAGCTTGTCCGCTGCTGGGGCGAGAAAAACGTCAAAATAAAATCATCCGATACTCCCGCCGAAATCGAGCGCAAGGTCAGCGCCGTTACATCCGACTCCCATGCGGAGCGTATAACCCGCGCGTTTGAATATGTCAAATACGCCGAGCTCGATTTGCCGGAGACGGAATCGACAATGCTTGTTTCTCTCATGTGCGCCCAAATCAGATGGGCCTATGAAAACTGAAAAGCACTTGTTGTGACCATTTAAAGCCGCTATACGAGACGGGCAATAACACTCGCTCAAAAACCGGACACGGCGCTCGAATCCGACAAGCTGCGCATAAATTTCCCGATAAAAAAGGCCGGCACGGCATTGCCCGTACCGGCTTTTTTATATGCTTTCCTCCGTCACGCCCTGGCTCACCGCCATGCTGTAATAAAGGCCCCGCGCCGCCATAAGCTCCGCGTGCGTGCCCCGCTCGACTATCCTGCCGTCTTGTATCACCAAAATCAGGTCGGCGTCGCGTATCGTGGACAGCCTGTGCGCAATAAGAAAGCTGGTGCGCCGCTCCATAAGCCTTGTCAGCGCCTGCTGTATATCCTTTTCGGTCTTGGTGTCAACCGAGCTTGTCGCCTCGTCGAGTATCAGTATGGGGCTGCCCGAAAGCACCGCACGCGCGATCGCAAGCAGCTGCTTTTGGCCTTCGCTCAGGTTGTCAGAGCTGCCCGACACGACGGTGCTGTATCCGTTTGGCAGCCGAGTTATAAACTCGTCGGCATGCGCCGTTTTTGCCGCCGCTATAACCTCCTCGTCGGTGGCACTTACACGCGAGTAGCGTATATTGTCCATTATCGTGCCGGAAAACAGGCAGGTATCCTGAAGCACGACCGAAAACAGCCGCCTCAAACTGTTGCGCTTGTAGTCCCGCACGTCTATGCCGTCGACTTTCACGCTGCCTTTGTCAACATCGTAAAATCGAGTGAGCAGGTTTACTATTGTCGTTTTGCCCGAGCCCGTCTCGCCTACCAATGCAATGGTCTGCCCCGGCTCGGCTTTGAAGCATATATCATGCAGCACCGGCTTGTCGGGCGAGTAGCCGAACGTGACGTGCTCGAACTGTACTTCACCCATAATAACGTCGCCAGGTTCGACCGCGTTTTCCCTGTCGGGAGCCTCCTCGGGAGTGTCCATAACCTCGAAAACGCGCTCGGCGCCCGCCAGTGCCGAAAGCACCGTGTTAAACATACCAGCCACATTGTTGAGCGGCCGCCCTATTTGTTTTGAGTAGCTCAGGAAGCTGACCACCGTGCCGACAGGCAGCCCATATCCGGTCGCAAGCAAACCGCCGGTCAGCGCCACAAGCGTAAAGGTAAGGTTGTTTATTACATTAAACAGCGGCATCATGAAGCCCGACCAGATCTGTGCGCTGTAGCTGTCGTGCGCCAGCTCTGCGTTAATCTCCGCAAAATCGCGCAAAACGCGCTGCTTTTGGCCGAAAGCCTTGACGGTGCGTATGCCCATGATGTTTTCTTCTATCACCCCGCCCAGCGCGCCGAGATTGCGCGACTGGCCGATAAAATGCGGTTTGCTCTTTTTGGCGAGAAACGCCGTCAACGCAACAATAAGCGGCACGCAGATTAGCGTTACGGCCGTCATCGTCAGGCTGAGCGAAAGCATGAGCACAAGCGAGCCGACAAAAGTTATAACACTCGAGATAAACTGCGTCGTCGACTGAGCTATCGTGCTGCTGATACTTTCGACATCGTTTGTCACGCGGCTCATCGTATCGCCATGCGGACGCGTATCGTAAAACGAAAGCGGCAGCTTTTGCAGCTTGTCAAAAAACCCTTTTCTGAGCGTGCGCACCAGTATCTGCGAAACGCGCAGCATCATAACGCCGTTTAGCGTGCCCACAAGCCAGTTTGAAATATAAAGCAGCCCAATAACAACCAAAAATTTCACGAGCAGAGGGCTGTTCAGTGTGTTTGCCGCTATATCAAACGCGTTGTAGGCCTTCCCTGTAAAATACGGGATTGAGACCGATATGCCCGATGTCACCACGGTAAGCGCCACGGCAAAAAGAATGGCAAATTTCTGCCTCATGTAGACTTTTATAATGCGGCGCACCGTTCTTTTCGTGTTGCGCGGGCGCTCGCCGGGTCTGAAGCGGTTGGCGCCTCCGCCCACGCCGCGCCGCATGCTTGGCAGTTGTGTATCCCTTTGTATATGCCTGTTGTTCATACCGCCTCCGCCTTACTGGAGCTTTCAATCTGCGATTTATATATGTCAATATATACCCGGCAGCTTCTCATCAACTCGTCGTGAGTGCCGAATCCCACCTGCGCCCCGTCCTCCAGCACGAGTATTTTGTCGGCAAACCGTGCCGACGAGCAGCGCTGGGTTATATTTATGGTCAGCCGGTCGTCCGATGTGCGCCTCAACGCTTCCCTGACTTTTGCCTCGGTGAGCGCGTCGAGCGCGCTTGTCGCATCGTCGAGCACCAGTGCGGGCGCACCCTTGACAAGCGCACGGGCGATAGCCAGCCTTTGCTTCTGTCCGCCCGAAAGGTTGACGCCGCCGCTGCCAAGTTCGGTTAAAAGTCCCTCGGGACGCTGGTATATAAACTCTGCCTGGGCATCTTTTATAGCCGCTGCAATCGTCTCCTCGTCGGCGTCTTCCCTGCCAAACCGCAGGTTCTCTTCGGCGGTTCCCGAAAACAATGTCGGCTTTTGCGAAACATAACCGACAGCGTTGCGGAGCGCCTCGACGTTATAGTCGGAAATGGGCCTGCCGTCTATGAGAATCTCGCCCGAGCCAACGTCATAGAAACGCAGCAGCAGCGCGCAAAGCGTCGATTTACCGCTGCCGGTCGGGCCTATTACCGCGAGTGTCTCGCCGCGCTTTACGGTGAACGAGATGCCGTCCAGCGCTGGACGCGCCTTTTCGTTTGACGAGGCGGTCGGATATGTGAAACGTACGTCGCGGAACTCGAGCGTATTAAACCGCACGTCGGTTATGCCGCCGCCCGCAAAATCGTCTTTGCCCGCAAACACCTCGTTGATACGCTCTGTCGAGGCTTTGGTACGCACAAAAGTGTTGAATATGTTTGTCATCGTCATAAGCGAGCCGAGTATCTGCGACATATAGATTATAAACGCCGAAATATCACCGGGGGCGGCTGCCCCCTGCTCGAACATCGAGCCGCCGATTGCCAAAACCATTACGGTGCCGGCGCCGACCGCAAGCGTCATAATTGGCGAGCTCAATGTGATAACAAGCTGGGCGTTGATGCTCGCCTTATAGAGCGCATCATTTGCCCCGGCAAACCGCTCTTCCTCCTCACGGTAGGTGCCGAACGCTTTTATTGGTCGTATGCCGATAAGATATTCCTGCACCACCGAATTGAGCCGGTCGGTTGCTGCCTGAAGTTTGCTGTAAAGCGGGTAACTGAGCTTCATGCTTATGACAATAAGCACCATCACGACCGCTACGACACCGTATATTATAAGGCTCAGTCTAAAATTCAGCAGCCCCGCAAGCACTATACTGCCCACACAGACCACCGGCGATTTCAAAAATATGCGCATCATCCCGTTTATAAACTGCGTGACCTGCTGAGTATCGCTTGTCATGCGGGTTATGAGCGAGCCCGGCTCGAGCCGGTCGGTTTCAAACTCTGCAATGCCCATGATTTTTTTAAACAGGTCATACCGCAGCTCCTCGCCCACTTTTTGCGACACCCTGCCCGAAAGAATGTTGCGCGAAATCGCAAAAAAAGCTCCGGCGCCGGTGACGAGGAGCATAAAAACACCCCAGCGGACGACCTCGCCCTGGTCACCGCCGCGGATGCCATTGTTAATTATTTTTGACATGAAAGTCGGCCCAAGTAGATCGCATACTGCCTCACAGCCGACGCAGATAATGCCACAGATAAACGGTATAAGATGTTTTTTGATATATCTTAAACAGAGTTTCATAACATGTCCCACAAGAAATTACGGTTTTGCCGCGGTAAAAGTTCGACCCACAAAATCCACAATCCAACTCTTTCGCGTTCAGAGTGGAAATAGCAAAGCGTCTTTTTGCTCCTATGCTCTCACGCGGTAAGTGGTATAACCGTCGCGTGTCACCGCAAAGACGCTTTTTCCTCGGCTGCTTTTACGGCGGATTCAGCTTTATCACCTCACACAGGCAAATTAAGCGGCAATTTTATTAATTATATAAATTATATATTGCGGATGCCGTCATGTCAACCAAACAGGGGCAATCCACGGCGTCAAAAAAGCCTCCGAAGTTTTCGGAGGCTCCGGCTGTTATATTATACGCCTTTATTTTCCAACTTTTGTTTTAAAGCGGAATATTTTGCGCTCTCGCTTTTCCTTGCCCTGGCGCGCGGCATGGATTTCCTTTGCCTTTTCATACTGCAAAAGTATTTTGTCGACGTTTCGGTCGCTGCTTGCGGTAAGCGTTGCCTCCCGTACACGGCGATGAAAATCGTCAAGCTGTGTGGGCGTGTATTGCGCGAGCCTGCGCACAATTTCGGCAAACTGTTTTTTGTCGTGGTATATAAATCCGTTTACACCGTCCTGAACCTGCTGTTTGTTGACAGGGTCAAAGCGTATCACGGCGGGAAGGCCCATCGACATGCCTTCAAGCATCGAAATCGACATCATTTCGGTGAGCGAAGCGGTGACATAATAATCGCTTGCCGCAAAATACAGGGGAATATCTGCGTGGTCAACTTTCCCGACAAAAATCACCTTGTCTGTTACGCCAAGCGAGCCGGCAAGCTTCTCGAGTGCAGGGCGCTCCGGTCCGTCGCCCACGACGATCAGCTTGAAGCGGGGCTCGTCCCGAAATTCTTCTGCCCATGTCTCTATGAGATAGTCGACCGATTTTTCCTTGCCGAGCCTGCCGACAAAAATACCGGCGAGATCACCTTCGGATATGCCCAAAATGGCGCGCTTTTTGCGTACAGTTTCATACGAAAACTTGTCCGGATTAAATTTATCGGTATCTATCGAGTTCGGTATAATTTCAACCGGCTTTGTCACTTTGCACTCGCGGAAAAAGTCTATGGCTTTTGCCGACGGGCTTATTATAACGTCGGCGCGATTTGCAAATATGTTTATATAGCGGTAAAAAGTCTGTTTTGCTATCGGTATCATGCGCCGCGAAACGGCGTAATGGAAATACTCGTCGTACATGGTGTGCAGCGTATACACAAGCGGCACATTTAGCTTTTTCGCCGCATAGGCACCGAACACGGCGACCGGAAACTCGTCATGAACATGTATGATGTCGGGCTTGAATTCCGCTATCGCTGACATTCGATGCTTACTGATAGGAGAGGCAAGCCCAAACCCGTATATCTTTTTAATCCCGATAGCGGGGCAGTACAGTATCCCGTCCCGAACGGTATGGTGGCGAAGTCGCGGGTCGGCGGTTACAATAAGCACGTTGTGACCGCGCTTTTGCAGGCTGTCGCGCAGCATGGCGACATGAGTAACCACGCCGTTTATAAACGGATAATAGACGTCAACGAAAAGAGCCACGTTCATACCGTACTCCTCCTAAAATCACAAGTAATTTACCTGTCCGTTTGCAATCTACAGCTTTTGCGCGCTTCCTCTGTGGGGCAGCAGGCGCACGATGACAAGTTCCGTCGGATTAAACAGCCGCGGCACGCTCACGGTGTTGGCCAGCCCCCGGCTTATGACCAGCCGGCCGTCGATAACACCCGATGTCAATTTCGGAAACAGGCCCTGGCCGGGCGCGAAAACGCCGCGTCCGAAAAATCTCCACTGTCCTCCGTGTGCGTGACCGGAAAGTATAATGTCAATATCAAGCGGTTTTATATACGCAGGGTAATACTCGGGATGGTGACAGAGCAGGATTTTAAACCCCGGCAGCGACGCAAACCGGTCAAGCCACCGCAGATTTGGCGGCGGGGTGCTCTCAAACGTCGAAAGGCGCCTTTTTTTAAAACCTGTGGAAAGTCCACCCACATAAATACCGCCGAAAACCACATAAGAATCGTCGAGCAGCACCGCTCCCGTCTCAGCGATTATTTTGGCACCGCTTTTGTCGATACGCTCGTGATTGCCAATCGAATAGAACACCGGAGCAATGCGTGCGGCGTCCCGTAAAAAACCGAGCCCATGTTGACAGGTGTGCGGATTATCCAAAAGATCGCCCGGCACCGCAATCAAATCGGGGCGGCTTTTCTCTATTTCGCTTATCACTTGCCGGTATGGCCTGTTGTGCAGGTCGGCAACAAGAGCCACTGTCAGCTCTTTTGCAATCGCTGTCGGTATCGAGTATTGTACTGTCTGCATAACGATATCTCCGTTACCGTTTATTATACGCGATGTTTATAAATAATACAATACCCGGCTTTGTCGAAGCTGCGTTTTTTGCAGTCATTCAATCAAAAAAACACCTGCCCGACTGTGGTCCGGCAGGTGTTTATATTTAGCTGTATCTGCCTATTATAACGCATGAATTTTGGCCGCCGAACCCGAAAGAGTTGGTCATTGCATAGTTAATCTGTCTTTCGAGCGGCGCATCGGTTATAACACTCACGTCGCACTCGGGGTCATGCTCTTTGCAGCCGACCGTGGGGGGCAACATGCCCGTCTGAATAGCCTTTATACACACAATCGCCTCAAGTATCCCGCCCGGGCCCATCATATGGCCTGTCGAGCCTTTTGTCGAGCTGACCGGCACGCGGTATGAGCCGAACACCGCATTTATGGCCTTCGACTCCGCAATATCCCCTTTCACCGTAGAGGTTCCGTGCGCATTTATATAGCCGATGTCGGCGGGCGCAAGGCTCCCATGCTCGAGCGCGCGGCGCATACAATCGGCTGCTCCTGCGCCGTCGGGCGCGGGCGAGACGGGATGATATGCGTCGGAGGCAGTCGCACAGCCGGCAAGCACAGCCTCTATTTTGGCGGAGCGTGCCAGTGCGTGGCTTTCGGTTTCAAGCAGTATAGCGCCGCCGCCCTCTCCGATAACAAATCCGTCGCGGCCGATGTCGAACGGCCGGCTGTCCCCGCCTTTTGAGAGCGCCTTTGCCTTATACAGGCTGTGGATAAACAGAGGGTTTATCGCCGAGTCGCCCGCCATGACCAGCACCGCGTCTGCCATACCGGCAGAGAGCAGCAGATATGCGGCCGTAATCGCGTCGCCGCCCGACGAGCATGCGGTCGAGACCGTCAGGCTGGGGCCTGTTATGCCATATTCAATGGAAATATATGCCGCCGGCGTGTTCCCGAGCGAGCGGGAGACAAATCTGGGGCTGATGGGCTTTGCAAGCGTCAGCATCTCACTGTGCTCGCGCCATATCGGCGTCATGCCGCCTATAGCGGTGCCCATCACTATTCCCACTCTGTCCGAGCGTGCATTTATACCGCTTGAGCGGATTGCCTCTTCGGCGGCGATGTAGGCAAACTGCATGAAAAGGTCAAGGTCAGACGCCTGTCTCGTCGAAAGATATTCTTTGGGGTTGAAATTTTTAACCTCGGCAGCGCGGGTTACAGGAAGTGTCGATGTGTCAATTTCGGTTATCTCGCCGATTCCGCACTCGCCGCGCAGCAGCGCGCTCCAAAAATTTTCAACGCCGATTCCTATGGGCGAGACGGCGCCCATCCCCGTTATAACAATTTTTTCGCGTTTGTCTGCCATCAAGTTTTTCCTTTCAAGTCTCTAACTTGCGAAATGCAAGGCATACATTGTGCCCGCCGAATCCGAGCGATACCGACAGCGCTAAGTTAAAGTCGTATTTGCGGCTTTCCAGCGGCACATAGTCGAGGTCGCACTCGGGGTCGGGGCAGGACAGCCCTATGGTGGGCGGAACTGTCCCCTCACAAAGAGCAAGCACAGCGGCAGCGGCCTCGACCGCGCCCGCGGCGCCCAGCATGTGCCCCGTCATCGACTTTGTAGAGCTGACAGGTGTGCGCCGCGCGACTTCTTCGCCGAGCGCTATTTTTATTGCCTGCGTTTCGGCTTTGTCGTTGTAGGGCGTGCCCGTTCCATGCGCATTTATATATATCCTGTCGTCCGGGGTATAGCCGGCCTCGCGCAGCGAATCGACAATAGCGTGTGCACCGCACTCGGACGTTGGCTCGGGCGCAGTGATGTGATATGCGTCGCATGTGCAGCCATATCCGACAAGCTCGGCATAGATTTTCGCGCCGCGTGCGACCGCGTGACTATAGTTTTCGAGCACCAGCGCTGCTGCTCCCTCGCCCATGACAAATCCGCTGCGCCGCGAATCGAACGGCAAGCAGGCGGCAGACGGGTCGTCTGCGGTCGAAAGTGCCTGCATATTCGCAAATCCCGCCATTGCAAGCGGATTTATGGCGGCCTCGGCACCGCCCGCTATCATCACATCTGCATAGCCGTGACGAATCAGCCGCGCCGCCTCGCCGATAGCGTTAGCTCCCGAAGCACAGGCTGTCACCGCCGGCATTGCGGGTCCCCGGCAGTTGTACCGTATCGCTATCACACCCGATGCGATGTTGGCGATCATCATCGGGATGAAAAGCGGCGATATCCGACGCGGGCCTTTTTCGATAAGCTTGGTGTGCTCGATTATAAACGTCGAGATCCCGCCAATGCCCGTTCCCATATATACCCCAAAGCGCTCGGGCGCGACAGCACCCGCTATGCCGCTGTCCTTCACCGCCTGACATGCCGCCGCGACGGCATATTGAGTGTAAAGATCCGAGCGCGATACCTCCGATTTGTCCATGTATTGCCGCGCGTCAAAATCCTTCACCTCGGCGGCGAGCTTTGCTTTATGGTCGCATGTATCAAATTTTGTAATCGGGCCTATGCCGCATTTCCCCGACACCAGCCCCTCCCATAAAGCGGCAACATCACATCCCAGCGGCGTTATGGCTCCAAGCCCGGTAATGACAACCCGGTTCATAATCTGTTCTCCTTAATGTCGTGTTTATCAGGTCAAAATATATCCGGTCACGCTTTCTTGCATCCCATGACACGGAAACGGCGATAGCGCCGCTCCACAAGCTCATCGGACGAAAGCATGGCGAGGCTGTCAAGCTTTTCTTTCAGCTCGCCGCCCAGCGTGGCGTAAAACTCCTCGCTCCCGAGTCCGCTTTCGGGCAGCACCCGCTCCACGACGCCAAGCTCCAGCGCGTCCCGGGCGGTGAGCTTAAGACTTTCGGCTGCCTCGGCAGCTTTCGAGGCATCTTTATATAGGATGCTCGCGCAGCCCTCGGGCGATATGACCGAATATATAGCATTTTCCAGCATCCAAACCTCGTCGGCAACAGCCAGTGCCAGCGCACCGCCGCTGCCTCCCTCGCCGACAAGCAGCGACAGAATCGGAACCCGAAGGCCGGACATCGTTGTAATATTTTCCGCTATTGCCTGTCCTTGGCCGCGCTCTTCCGCCTCAACTCCGCAAAATGCGCCGGAGGTGTCCACAAAACATACGACCGGCCTGCCGAACTTTTCGGCCTGCCGCATCAGTCGCAGCGACTTGCGATAGCCTTCGGGATTTGGCGCGCCGAAATTTCGGCGCATGCGTTCCTTTGTGCCGTGACCTTTTTCGATTGCAATCACCGTTACAGGTCGACTGCCCAAAAATGCGACTCCGCCGACCACTGCCGCGTCGTCGCCGGACCGCCTGTCGCCATGCAGCTCTATAAAGTCGGTGAAAATGCCGTTTATATAATCAAGCCCGGTCGGGCGGCTGCCCGACCGCGCGGTTTTTACTCTTTCAAATGCTCTTTCAGCCATCTGCACTGCCTCCCCCGTGCATTTTCAGCAGCGTTCCTAACACCTGGCGCTGCCGTTCACGCGGGACTATGAGGTCGACAAACCCCCGCTCCAGCAAAAACTCCGCCGACTGAAAGCCGTCCGGCAGTTTCCGCCTCGTTGTCTGCTCTATAACACGCGGGCCGGCAAACCCGATGGTAGCGCGCGGCTCGGCAACAATAATGTCGCCCTCCATCGCAAAACTTGCGGTGACGCCCCCGGTCGTCGGGTCGGTGAGCACCGTTATATAGCAAAGCCCCGCCTCGCCCAGCTTTCTTATCGCCGCCGAGGTTTTGGCCATCTGCATAAGCGACAGCAGTCCCTCCTGCATGCGCGCGCCGCCCGACACCGTGTAGCCCACAACAGCCAGCCGCTTTTCGGTCGCGTACTCTATCAGCCTTGTTATCTTTTCGCCGACCGCCGTGCCCATGCTGCCCATCATGAAACTCGGCTCCATCACAAACAGCGCGCAGGGCTGCTCTTTAATCTTTGCCGTACCGCAGACCACCGCCTCTATCTCGCCCGATACCCTGCGCGAAAGCTCGAGCTTCTTTCGGTAGCCGGGGAAGCCGAGCGGGTCGTCCGAGCGATACTCTGGAAAAAGCTCGCTAAAACTGTTGGGGTCGGCGACAAAACCGATGCGCTGGCGGGCGCTGAGCCTAAAATGCCAGCCGCAGTGGGGACAGCAGTTGAAATGCGCCCAAAGCCTGCTTTCGGGCACCTGACGCCTGCAGTTCGGACAGGGTTTTGACGGCTCGTTTTCATCGGGTGCGATGGGCACACTTTGCCGCCCGCCCTGCTCAAGTTCATTTTTGGGTTTAAGAAATTTCAGCAGCGTCAAGTGCGCTCACCTCCCACTCAAAAAATCAAGGTTATAGCTGCCGCTTGAAAACTCTTTGCTTGAAACGATTTCAAGCTGCTCTTCTATGTTTGTCTGCACTCCGTCTATGACAAGCTCGCAGAGAGCCGCTCTGATTTTGCGCAGCGACTCCTCTCTCGAGCCAGAGTAGATTATAAGTTTCCCTATAAGAGGGTCATAGTGGGGCGTTATCTGCGTCCCGACGGTAAGATATGTGTCAAACCGCACAAACGGCCCGCCGGGGACATGAAGAAACTCGACTTTGCCGGGCTGCCTCGCCAAAATCCTGCACTCAATTGACGAGCCGCGCAAATCGACGTCATCCTGTGTAAAACTGAGCGGCACGCCGGATGCGATGCGAATCTGCCACTTTACAATGTCGATGCCGGTAAGCGACTCGGTCACCGTGTGCTCGACCTGAAGCCGGACATTCATCTCCATAAAGTAAAAATTCTTGCCGTCGTAAAGAAACTCGAGCGTGCCTGCGCCGTGATAGTCTATCTTGCGCACAGCCTCCCTGACACGCTCGAAGATCTCGGCGCGCTGCTCATCCGTAACAGCCGGCGAAGGCGACTCCTCGACGAGTTTTTGCCTTTTTTGCTGTATGGAGCAGTCGCGATCGCCCAGGCACACAACATTGCCATACTCGTCGGCAAGCACCTGAATCTCAATATGCCGGGCGGGGTGGATGAATTTTTCCATGTATATGGAGCAGCTGCCGAATGCCGCTGTGGCCTCGGCTTTTGCCGCGGCAAAAGCCTGCGCAAGCTCTGACTGCGACTGCACATGCCGTATCCCCCGGCCTCCACCGCCGAGACAAGACTTGAGCATGACCGGATAGCCAAGCCGCTCTGCCTCGCGTGCGGCGTCTTCGGCGCTTTCAAGCGGCCCGGTGCCGGGTATAACCGCAAGTCCCGCCTCGGCCATCGCCCGCTTTACGGAGGCTTTGTCGCCGAGCTTCTCCATTGTTTCAGCCGGCGGCCCGATGAATGCAATGCCGTATTTTCTGCAGAGCGCCGCAAACTCCCTGTTTTCGGACAAAAACCCGTATCCGGGGTGAATCGCCTGTGCGCCTGAGGCCAGCGCCGCGCCTATAATGCGCTCCGGATTCAGATAGCTGTCCGCCGCTTCGGGCTTCCCTATGCAGTAGCTTTCGTCGGCAAGCGCGACATGCAGCGTCCCGGCGTCGGCCTGCGAATAGACCGCAACGCTGTCTATGCCCATCTCTTTGCAGGCGCGTATAATGCGCACCGCAATCTCGCCCCGGTTGGCTATGAGAATCTTTGAATACATAATGCACATCCGAAGGTGTAAATTTTATTGTCCGCTCACAAGCGCAAACGAAAACTCTGCCTGCACGCACAGCCTGCCGCCCACACAGCCTCGCCCGGAGGCAAAATAGAAGGGATGCTTTGCGCGCACGATGCGGCACTCGGTTTCAAAGGTGTCGCCGGGGCGAACGGGCAACCGGAAACGCACGCCGTCCATGCCGGTGAACATGGGCAATACACCGTCTCCGGTTTTGCCGGCAAGCAGTGCGCAAGCCGACTGGGCGAGTATCTCGCACAGCACGACGCCCGGCACAACGGGATTTCCCGGAAAGTGCCCGGAAAGAAACCACTCGTCCCCGCGCACAAGGTAGCGTCCGCGCGCGACTGCGCCGTCCTCGGTTTCGATGCACGCGACCGAATCAAGCAGCAGCATCGCGTCACGATGAGGAAGCAGCTTCATTATCTCTTCACGATTCATCATACCGTCTCCTTCATGCGGAACAGCACTCGCCCGAAGTCTACCGGCTGGCCGTTTTCAATGCAAACCTCGGTTATAATGCCGTCATGCTCGGCAGTAATTTCATTCATCAGCTTCATCGCTTCTATAATGCAAAGCACGTCGCCGCGTTTTACTGCACTTCCGGGCTTCACATACGGCTCGGCATCCTCGGCCGGCGCAGCATAGAAGGTACCGACCATCGGCGAGGTCACCTCAATCACCGGCTCCGCGGGCGCTGCATTGCTTTGCTGAACCGACACCAGCTCTACATGCGCCGACGATGAGACAGCAGATGCAGGCGGAGCCGCAACGCTCCTCTCAAGCCTGACAGACATGCCGTCCTGGTTTATCTCAAGCGCTGAAAGTTCAAGCTCGCGCATAATTGTGGCATATTTGCGAATCAAATTTTCATCCATAGTCAAATCAACCGCTTTTTTCGGCAAAATCATAATATTTACATCGCCATGCCGCCGTCAACGCGTATAACCTCGCCGGTTATATACGATGCTGCGGGTGAGCACAGGAAGGCAACAAGCTCCGCAACCTCGTGCGGCTCGCCCATTCGCGCGAGCGGCACAGCCGAAATGATACGCTCGTCACCTTCGAATTTTTTGGTCATATCGGTCTTTATAAACCCCGGCGCGACTGCATTGCAGGTTATATTTTTCGGCGCAAGTTCACGGGCGACGGTTTTGGTGAGACCGACAAGCCCCGCTTTGGAGGCGGAATAGTTGGCCTGACCTGCATTGCCCATCATGCCCGACACCGAGCTGACATTCACAATCCGCCCCGATTTCGCGCGTATCATGTGCGGGGCGACATGGCGTATAAAGTTGAACGCGCCTTTCAAGTTAACACCGATGACCCTGTCGAAACTTTCTTCCTTCATGGTCGCGACAAGCCCGTCGGCTGTGACTCCGGCATTGTTGACGAGTATGTCAATCCCGCCGAAATCCGCTTTTATCTGTGCAACCGCAGCCTTCACCGCTTCAAAATCCGACACGTCGCAGCGATAAGCCAGCGCGCGCACGCCGTATTTGCCGCCGCAGGTCTGGCAAACGGCTTGTGCCGCCGCCTCGTCACCGGCGTAAATGACTGCAATCGAGGCGCCGAGCGAAGCGAGCTTCTCTGCCGTCGCCGCGCCTATCCCGCGCGAGCCGCCGGTGACAATAGCCACTTTTCCTTCAAGCATTTACTTTTGCCTCCACCGCTTTTTTCACTCCGTCCATATCGCCCGCGGCAATTACTTTTGCCGACGGCAATGTACGGCTTATCATTCCACAAAGAGTCCCGCCCGGGCCAAGCTCGACAAACGTGTCAACTCCCGCCGCGGCCATGTTTTCTATTATGATTTGCCAGCGCACGGGGCTTGTAATCTGCCTGACGAGCAGCCGGGCGTAATCCCCGCTATATGGCTTGCCTGTTACATTTGAATAAAGCGTCACACGCGGCTCCCGCAGCGTAAATCGGCTCAAGACTTCTGCAAACTCCCGCGCGGCACTCTCCATAAACGGCGAGTGAAACGCGCCCTGCACACGCAGCGGCACCGCCCGGCCGCCCGCCTCCTTGATGTCGCGGCAGAAGTTTTCAAGCTCTGCCCGCAGGCCCGCGACGGTTATCTGACCCGGGCAGTTGTAGTTTACGGGATAGACATGCGTATATTTTCCGCACAGCCGCTCGACCTCCTTTGCCGGAAGCTTCAATATCGCCGCCATACCGGTGTCGGCCCGCTCGGCTGCGGCACACATCAGCCGTCCGCGCTCGGTGGCAAGCGCAAAGCCCACCTCGGTCGCAACCATACCGGCGCAGGCGGCTGCCGCAAGCTCGCCGAGCGAAAATCCTGCGACCGCGTCGGGATATACGCCCGCATCCATGACAGCCGCGGCTGCCGCAAGCTCAACAGCGTAAAGGCAGGGCTGGGTATTGTCTGTACGGTCGAGATTTTCTCCGCTAAAGCAAGTCTCAAGCGTTCCGGGGCGGGCAGCCTCGAGCATGTCGAGCAGCGCGCGCGCGACCGGAAAATTCTCGTACAAATCGCGCCCCATACCGTCATGTTGCGCGCCCTGACCGGGAAAAACAAAGGCTACCTTACCCATCTCGCCGCCTCCCTCAAAATCCGCTCGGCGTCCTCGGCTATCTCGCGCACTATCTCGGCTGCGGGCTGCTCTTTTTTGACCATTGCGGCAGCCTGGCCGGCAAGGAAGCAGCCTCGCTCGATGTCGCCTTCCTGCACCGCAAGGCGCAGCGCACCTGTACCCATGCGCTCAAGCTCCTCGTCGGTCCCGCCCGAGTACTCGGCCTTGTAATATGCACGCGAGAAGGGCGTTTTCAGGCTGCGTACGGGATGACCTAGCCGCTTTCCGGTGACAACTGTGTCGATGTCGCCGGCGCGCAGTACGCGGTCTTTATAGTTGCGGTGTATGGCGCACTCATAGGCGGCAAGGAAACGCGTGCCGAGCTGCACACCGCATGCGCCGAGCATAAACGCTGCCGCCGCGCCCCGCCCGTCGGCTATACCGCCCGCCGCAATTACGGGCAGATGCGTCGCTTCGCAAACCTGCGGCACCAGTACCAGTGTGGTGAGATCGCCGACATGGCCGCCTGCCTCGCCGCCCTCGGCGATAAGCGCATCGGCGCCGGCACGCGTCATCAGTTTTGCCATCGCCACCGACGCAACGACCGGCATTACCTTTATGCCCGCCTCTTTCCACCTCGCCATGTATTTTGAGGGATTGCCTGCGCCGGTCGTTACAACCGCAACACGCTCGCGCGCCACAAGTTCAGCCACCTCATCGGCATGCGGGCTCATGAGCATTATGTTGACGCCAAAAGGTTTGTCGGTGATGCCGCGCGCTATATTAATCTGCTCCCTCACCTGCTCGGCCGGCGCATTGCCCGCGCCGATTATACCGAGTCCGCCGCCCTCCGAAACCGCAGCGGCGAGCCTGCCGTCGGCGACCCATGCCATCCCGCCCTGAAAAACCGGGTATTTTATCCCGAGCAAGTCACAGATTTTTGAGCACAGCATTTCAGTTATTTTCGGCGAGCTTTTCTTCTACGTAAGCGACAAACTCGCCGACGGTTTCAACTTTGCGGTCAAGCTCTATCTCGCGCCCGAGCCGCTCTTCAAGGTTCATCATCATCTCAACCGTGTCGAGCGAGTCGATGCCCAACTCAGAAAACTTGCTTTCGTGCTTAATTTCGGAAACGTCACAATCGTTGCGTTCGGCGATTATTTCTGCAATAATTTCAAAAACCATCTTAAAATGCTCCTTTTTGAAGTTATGTTTTTGGAGATAAGGTTATCACCGATAACCTGACAGCCATAGAAATCGGCTATCGGCTGCGGCTTTTGCCGATAACCTCTGCAATCAGTAATTTTACCCTTGCTTCTGGTATATTAATCTTCGACAGGCTCAGAATGTTACAGCGCAATTGAAATTTTTTGCTTCTGCGTGGTATAATACCCAAAAATCACTTTTACCGGAGGGGCTTTATGTCAAGTGGCGGCCTGCGGGAGAGGCTTATATCAGAAGGCATAGCGGAACTGAGCCAAAGGGGACTGCAAAATTTCTCCGTGCGCCGCATAGCGGCAAGGTGCGGGGTGTCGTGCGCCGCGCCGTACAAGCATTTTCCCGACAAAAAAAGCTATATATCGGCTATTGTTGACTACATTAATGCGATTTGGGAGCAGCGGCAGCGTACAGCCGCCGCTCGCATGACGACAACGCGCGACAAGATTGTCGAGGTCTGCCGTGAGTATATAAAATTTCTCGTTGACCATCCCCAGCTCCGCGTGATTATTATGCAGAGCGCGGGGGATACCAGCACAGACATGGGCGCTTTGCGTGGACGGCTCAGCCGACCGACGCAAGAACTCATATTAAAATACTGCGCCGAAACGGATATGCCGGACAACGTCCGCGAGCGAAAAACCTTTGTCGTTCGCTCGCTTATCTATGGGGCTGCGGTTATGATTGGCAGCGGCGAGCTTGCGTATACATCCGAAAACCTTGATATGGTGACAAAAGCTATAAACCGCGAGTTCGATTTGCCGTGATATTGAAATTTGCTGCGCCGATATTTTTACAGCACACTGCAATACTCGATAGAAAGCAAAAAGATGACTGACGCTATGCAGCCATCTTTTTGCTTTATAAATGCAGCCTTCCAGCGGCGGCTCGGCAAAGCCTGCGCTCACTTTTTGCTTTCGTTTATCGCCCTGTGCAAGTCTGTGAAAAACTCGCCATAGCGCAGCGATTCCGGAATGCGCGTTTTCCCACACCATAGCGATACCGGAAAGTCGAGCCCGTCACATTTCACACTATCGCCATTGTGCGATAGTATCTCATCGGCGAGCGCCTGCGCCTTTGATTCGTCTGTGAGATTCGTCACAAGCGCAAACTCGTCACCTCCGATGCGAAGTGTCAGCATATCGTCGCCTGCCGACCGGTCTATGCGGCGCAGTGCCTCAAGTATAACCATATCGCCCATCCTGCGCGATATGGCATTTGCCTCTGTCAGACCAACAATATCAAAGCATAGCACTATGCAGCCCTCCCGCGAACGCAAAAATTCATAAGCTTCGCTCAAATCAACCTTTTTGCGCGCCATGGCAAAATCCTCTCCTTCTTTATATTCGCAGTTTATTTTGGGGAAAATACCTGTAAACTTCCATGTTTTTCGAAACTTTGAGGGGTTAACATTCCAAACGCGCTTAAACGCGCGCGAGAAAACCTCGGGAGAACTGTATCCCAAACTCATGGCAGTTTCGGTAACAGAGCGGCCGCTCACAATGTCCTTTGCCGCAAGCGTCATGCGTCGCCGCTCTATGTAATCTCTTATACCCATGCCCAGTGCATACCTGTACAGCTTTTCAAGCGACGACAATGATACAAAGCAGCGAGCCGCAATCTCCTCGCGCGAAATCTCTCCGCGCAGGTTTTCCTCGATTATATTAATCGACTCGGCGAGTACCATAAAGTTTTTCAATGCTCACCCTCCCCCTGCCCCGTAAAATCACATCCGCACACAGCAGTATAACACGCCAAACTGCATTTTGCTTGATGTTTTGAGCATAAATACAAAAACCAAAGCGAAAAGTCGCCGAAACAGACAATAACCGACTCTAAAATAGTATCTAAAATAGCAAATGTTCCGAAAAACGTGACCTGCTCACAAAGCAGCAAAAAATATCTCGACTTATTTCATAGGATATGATATAATATACTAAATCAGTATGAATTGTGGGTTTAATTAAACTTATAATCCCCACAATCACGAAACAGGTGATGTTATGGCCGAGAAAACATATAAAGTAACCGGCATGTCGTGCGCCGCATGCGCCGCTGCGGTGAAAAAAGCCGTATACGGACTTGACGGCGTCACATCCTGCGACGTCAACGTCGCAACCGATAAGATGACGGTGAATTTTGACGAAAAGTCCTTGGATTTTGACTCTATAAAATCCGCGGTTGAGGGGGCAGGCTACGGGCTTGAGGAAGATATACAGGTCGCCCGGGTCGAGCTTGCCATCGGCGGCATGACCTGCGCCGCCTGCTCGGCAGCCGTCGAGCGCGCCGCGAGAAAACTAGACGGTGTCATATCTGCACAGGTCAACCTTGCGACAAATCGCGGCATATTTGAATACGACCCGTCGAAAGTCAAACTCGCCGACATCAAATCGGCAATAAAAGAGGCTGGCTATCAGCCGTCCGAGGCGGCGGACGCCGGCTCGACAGAATCGGCTCACGCCCGCGGCGAAAAAGGGCTGCTTGTCAGGCTTATAGTTGCCATTGTTTTCGCTTTGCCCGAGCTTTATATCGGTATGGCACACATGTTCGGATTTTTAAATCTGCCGCTGCCGGAGTTTATGTCACACCACACGCGCCCCTTGACATTTGCGCTTGTCCAGCTCGGGCTGACGCTCCCCGTCATTATCAGCGGCTCGCACTTTTACACGCGAGGATTTAAAACGCTGCTGCATGGTGCGCCCAACATGGACACACTCATCGCCGTCGGAACGGGCAGCGCATTCCTTTACAGCGTGTTCGGCACAGCAATGATTGCTCGCGGGCACACTGTCTTTGTCGACTCGCTTTATTTCGAGTCAGCCGCGGTCGTAGTAACGCTTGTCATGCTTGGCAAATACCTTGAGTCCGTAAGCAAAGGGCGCGCGTCGGAGGCTATAAAGAAGCTCATGAAACTGCGCCCGCAGACCGCAACCGTCGAGCGGAACGGCGTCGAGGTCGAGATTCCCACCGCCGAAGTCGAGGTCGGCGACATTGTTGTAGTGCGCCCCGGCTCTGTTTTTCCTGTCGACGGCGAGATTGTGTCCGGCCAGTCATCGGCCGATGAGTCGCTTTTGACCGGCGAAAGCCTGCCCGTCGAAAAAAATCCCGGCGACCTTGTCATCGGCGGCAGCGTCAACGGCGAGGGGCTCGTGCGCTTCCGCGCCTCGCGCGTCGGCTCCGACACGACACTCTCCAAAATTATAAAGCTTGTCGAGGATGCGCAGAGCCGCAAGGCGCCCATCGCGCGACTTGCCGACATTGTATCGGGCTATTTTGTGCCCGTCGTCATGGTAATTGCGGCTATAGCAGCTATCGGATGGGCGATAGCGGGCAAGGATATGGGCTTTGTGCTCTCGATATTTGTAACCGTTCTCGTTATCGCCTGCCCCTGTGCGCTGGGCCTTGCGACGCCTATAGCCATCATGGTCGGCACCGGCCGCGGCGCCGAGCTCGGCGTGCTTATTAAAAGTGGCGAAGCGCTTGAGACCCTCCACTCGGTCAGCGCCGTTGTGCTGGACAAAACCGGCACCATCACCGAGGGCAAACCTCGCCTGACCGACATCGCTGTATATAGCGACGAGAGCGAAAATGAACTGCTTGCGCTTGCCGCATCGGCCGAGCGCGGCTCCGAGCATCCTGTAGCGCGCGCCGTAGTGGACGCCGCCGAGGAGCGCGGGCTTGAGCTTGTCTCCCCCGAAGATTTCAAAGCCCTTCCCGGTCGGGGCATAGAGGCGACTGTTTCCGGCCGCAAGGTACTTGCGGGCACGCTCAAGCTCATGTGGGAAAGCGGGATTGACACGTCCGCCGCAGAGGCCGACGCATTGCGGCTTTCGTCGTCTGGCAGGACACTTATGTTTATCGCCGTCGACGGCAGGCTTGTCATGCTGCTCGGCGCGGCCGACACCGTAAAAGAAACCAGCCGAAATGCAATCGCCGAACTCAACCGTCTGGGCGTCGAGGTCTGGATGATAACCGGCGACAACAAAGCCACCGCTCGCGCGATTGCAGATGAGGTCGGCATCAAAAATGTGCTCGCTGAAGTGCTGCCCGGCGGCAAAGCGGCCGAAATCGAGCGCCTGCGCGCCGAGGGCAAGCGCGTAGCAATGGTTGGCGACGGCATAAACGACGCGCCCGCACTTGCTGCCGCCGATGTGGGCATTGCCATCGGCACCGGCGCAGACGTTGCGGTCGAAAGCGCCGACATCGTTTCAATGCGCGGCGATTTGCGTGAGGTCGGCACCGCAATCGCGCTCAGCCGCGCGACAATACGCAACATTAAAGAAAACCTGTTCTGGGCGTTCTTCTACAATTCGGTGGGCATACCGTTTGCTGCGGGCGTGTTCTACATTTTCGGCGGGCCGCTGCTCAACCCGATATTCGCGGGCGCGGCGATGGCGCTCTCGTCCGTGTCGGTCGTGGCAAACGCCCTTCGTCTGCGCAGGTTCGGAAAGAAAAAGAAATACTCCTGAAGATACAGTAAAATTTACACATCACGTTAGATACTTAAGCCGTGCGGGTGCAATCCGCACGGCTTTTTTTGTCTTTACAAACTTGCTGTTAAATGGTATACTGACACCATGGCAAATAATAACCGCACGCTGTCGCTTTCGAGCGGCATAATTTATACAATCGTACATTCGAACCGGCGAACAGTTGCCATCGAGGTTAAACCGAGCGGCGAGGTCATTGTGCGTGCACCAGCCCACATGCCGTATGCTACCGCCCGCGCGTTTGCCGAGTCAAAAGCCGAGTGGATAGAGAAAGCCCTTGAAAAAGTTGAGACGCAGCGTCGCGAGCGCGAGGCTACCATGCCCCCTCCGTTCACAGGCGCGGATGGCGATGTGCTCCTTTTTCTCGGGAAAACTCTCACTGCAAAACGGATTGCCGGCGCATCCTCTCCGCACATCGAGGGCGGCTTTTTGATTTTGCCTGCCGAAATTGAGCTTCCCGGCATAATAAATTGGCTGCGCGAGCAGGCGGCGGACGAGATAAATGCGCGCCTTTTAAAATACGGCGAGCTGCTCGGTGTGACATGGAAATCGGTGCGACTGTCCGATGCTCGGACGCGCTGGGGAATGTGCAGCGGCAAAAACTCGATTAACCTCTCATGGCGTCTTATTTTCTGCATTCCGGAGGCTATAGACTATGTTGTGGCACACGAGCTGTGCCATATAAAACATAAAAATCATAAAGCGGAGTTTTATGACGAGCTGGAGCGCGTCTTTCCCGAGCGCAGGCGCGTCGAACACTGGCTTAAAGAACACTCCATGCTGATAAACTATTTGTAAGAAATGCGAGGTTGCATCAATGAAAAAACTTATCGACGAAATCAAGGATTATGCGCCTTCATACGGCAGTTTGCCGTTTTGGAGCTGGAATGACAAACTTGACCCGGACGAGCTCAAGCGCCAAATCCACAACATGCATGAGCTTAAAATGAACGGCTTTTTCATGCATGCGCGCGGCGGACTTGAGACCGAATATATGAGTGACGAGTGGTTTGAATGCATAGAGGCCTGCGTGGATGAAGCAAAAAAGCTTGACATGGAGGCGTGGTCGTACGACGAAAACGGCTGGCCCAGCGGTTTTGCCGGCGGCGAGCTGCTTGGCGATCCGGCAAACCATGCGCTTTATCTGCGGTTTAATGAATCCGGCACCTTCCCCGAAGACGGCGATGTGCTTGCCGTTTACGTCATGGAAGGCGAATCTGTGCGCCGGGTGACCCAGCCCTGTGGCGCCAACAAGTATCTTGTAATAACACGCCATGCCGATTCGTCGTATGTGGATACACTTGACGCGTCGATAACCGCAAAATTTATCGCAGCAACGCATGAACGCTACCTGCACCGCTTAGGCAGTGATTTCGGCGGCGGGATGCCCGGGTTTTTCACCGATGAGCCTCAATATTATCGCTGGGCGACCCCATGGTCGAACATCCTGCCCCGCGAATTTAAAAACAAATACGGGTATGACATTTTTGACAATTTACCCGCACTATTTATCGACTGTGAGGGCGACAAGGAGTTCCGCCATGACTATTACCTGCTTTTGCACACGCTGTTTATAAACAATTTTATAAAGCCTATTTATGAATGGTGTGAGAAGCACGGCTGCAAAATAACCGGCCACGCGGTTGAGGAAGGCTCGCTTTCAGGCCAGATGTGGTGCTGCGGCGGTGTCATGCCTTTCTATGAATACCAGCACATGCCGGGCATAGACTATCTCGGACGCGGCCTTTCGTCCGACCTTGCGCCCCGCCAGCTCGGCTCTGTCTGCGAGCAGCTCGGCAAGTCCAAAGCGCTGTCCGAGATGTTCGGCTGCTGCGGCTGGGACGTATCGCCGCTCGAGCTCAAGCGCATAGCGGAGCTTCAATACGCCGGCGGCGTCAACGTGATGTGCCAGCACCTTTATGCATACTCGGAGCGTGGCCAGCGCAAGCGCGACTATCCCGCCCATTACTCCGAGCACCTGCCTTGGCAGCGCTATCTCAATGAATTCAATATCTATTTCAACAACCTCGGCGCGGCGCTGTCGCGCGGAAAAGAGTCGGCTGATGTGCTTGTTATTCACCCCATGCACAGCGCTTATCTTACATACAAGCGCGACATGGACTACGGCTCTGTGGCAGAACTTTCAAACAAGCTCTATCAGCTTTCCGACCAGCTCGGGCAAAACCAAATCGCCTATCATTACGGCGACGAGATACTGATGGCCAAATACGGCTCTGTCACCGGCGACACAATCCGCGTCGGTCTGTGCGAGTATAAATACGTCATACTGCCCTATTGTGAGACGCTCGACAGCTCAACTGTCGCGCTTCTGCGCAGATATCTTGCCGGCGGCGGCAAGCTTTGGATGTATGGTCCGGCGCCGACACGCGTCGACGGACGCCTCGCCGATTACAGCTGGCTTAAATCCAACATCACATTTAGTGAAATCCAGGCTGCAGCCGAGTTTTCGCTCTCGAGAGACGGCAAAAACGTTCCTGCACTGCGCACCATGATACGCAAAACGCCCGAGGGCAGGCTGTTTTACGTTGTCAACCTCTCGGACAAGGAGATAACCGGTGTCAAAGCCTCGCTTGTCGGATGCAAAAAGGTCTGCGGTCTTGACATGCACACTCTCGAGCCATTCGCGCTGCTTGGCGAACATACCGAACGCGGCGCGCTTGTAACGCTCGACTTTGAACCCGGCCAGTCGTATGTGCTGGTAGAATCGCCCGAAGCGCTCGATTTTGTTGCCGAAAAGCCCGCAAAGCCCGCTCCGATCAAGTTAAGCGAAAGGATGTCCTTTGCGCGCAAACCCGAAAACGCGCTCACGCTTGACCGTGCCCGCGTGTCGACCGACGGCGAGATTTTCAGCGAGCTGCGCCCAATAGAGGAGATTCGCGACACGCTGCTGCGCGACCGCTATAGGGGACCGCTTTATCTCAAGTTCGAATTCAATGTGCTTGAAAAGCCCGGCAGCGTTCGCGCCGTATTTGAGCCGCTGAATTTCACGCGTCTCGAGTTCAACGGCACAAATATTGAGCCCGACGGTGAGTATCGCATCGACCGCAGCTTTATGTCCGCCGACATCAGCTCGCTGCTCTGCATAGGCACAAACGAGTTTGTAATGGGCTTTGACTATTATCAGCGCGACTATGTCTACTATGTCCTCTACGGCGGCGTGTCCGAGTCGCTGCGCAACTGCCTGGCGTTTGACACCGAAATCGAGTGCGTTTATCTGTTCGGCGATTTCGCTGTCGATACCGAGCGCTCGCGCTTTATCCCCGGCGAGCGCAACAGCCTGCGATACGACGGTGTGTTCGCGCTCAAAAAGCAGGCGTCCGATGTTGATGCCGCGCATATAACCGAGGACGGCTATCCGTTCTTTGCAGGTGAAATGGAGCTTTCGACAAAATATCGCTATACGCCCGGCGACCCGACCGGCCTCGAGCTTGGCGGCAGATGGGCGGTTTGCGAGGTCAGTGTCAACGGCGAGCATGCCGCAACACTGATGTTTACCAACCGCTGCGATCTCGCGCCCTATCTGAAAAACGGTGAAAATACTATTACATTGAAAATCTATAACTCCAACCGCAACCTGCTTGGCCCGCACCATCGCCACGACCCCGAACCTTACGGCGTCGGCCCGAACACCTTCTCGTTTGAAGGCGAGTGGCGCGACGGCAAATGCTCTGCATACGACGTGCGCTATGCGTTTGTGAGGTTTGGAATTGAAACCTAATATACAAGCAATACTTGAATTCTAAACAACTAATTGATAATTGAATCGATGCCCTCCGTCTGATATACTGTGCTCAAACCGGTGAAAATTCAGACGGAGGGCTGCTTATTATGCAACTTGAACTTGCCGTTGCGTTCCAGTGCGTCATATTTATCGGTGTATTTTTTAATGCGTTTGTCGCGGTCGCTGTCATAACCGATTGTCCGGATTTTTTACTAAATATATTGAAAATCACTTTTCAAGGGCGTATAATACTGTCAAATTACGGTTTTCATTCATGAACGCGCGAAATTATACGGCAAGTATCAACTTCCCTCGGCTTCTAACACAGTGAAATAGCAGCTTTACATGCCTGCCACCGCATATTCAGCTCAAAAACTAACCGCAATAATTTTATTTTTTATATTTGAGAGGTTATAATATGGCGAAAATCATCAAAACTTACACCCAAAAGATGCCCGCAGTGCGTTTCATCGGCAAGCGCTTTGGCGACGAGGACAGAGTTGGCGGCAACTTCGGCAAGTACTGGGGCGACGCATTCGCTGAAAACTGGTTTGGCACAATTGAAGAGGCCGCCGGCGGCGCCGACAAATGCGCAGCGCTTTACGAGGACGGCGACGCCTACATCGGGCTTATGCGCGCAGGAAATGGCATACCCTTCGAGTATTGGGTAGGCATGTTTACGCCCGCCGGAACGCCCGTACCCGAGGGCTTTGATTACGTCGACTTCGACGAGTCGGAGCTGGGCGTCGCTTGGATAAAAGGCAAACAGGATACCGGCGACATTTACGGTAAAGAGTCGCTTTGCATGAATGAGATGGTCAAAGCGGGCATCACATTCTCTGAAAGAGACGTTTGGTGGTTCTTCGAGCGTTACGGCTGCCCGCGCTTTACAAATCCCGACGAAAACGGCGAGGTTATACTCGATATTTGCTTCTTCAGGTAAACGGATACCCACCCCGTATATGGATGGAGCGGCACATTAATGACCGCAAGATGTTTTGAGGAGCTGCGCGAGCGCACTGGTTCAGGCGACGCCAAGCTTAGCGATATGCTGCGCAGGCTGACTGAGGACGGCATAGTCGAGTATTTCACATCAAACGACCGGACGGTTCGCCGGCACGCGCGGAATCGCCGCGTATATGATTTTGGCTATACACTACCTGCTCGCCGGTCGAGTTTTCTCGGTCAGCGAGTATCTGCCGCACTGAAAAGAACAAAAAGCCGCCGGCTGCACGCGCTGCCTGCGGCCCCTTATTTTGCGGTTAACCTTGACACCGCAAAAACACAATCCCCTGCCGGGCAGCTGTGCCTCGACAGGGGATTTGCATTGTTTACTCTATTGATACACTGCTTATGTCGTATTTATCCTTCAGATAGTCTACAATCCAGTTAATCTCTTCGACGGCCGGGTTTTCCACCAAAATCAGCTCGGCTATGTTTACATCTGTCCCGCCCAGCTCAAACGTTGTCCTGTTTCGAACAGTTACGGAAGTGTACTTAATCTGCCATCCTCTGTTACTGTTGCCCACATCAATCGCATTACTAAGCAAGCTTGTTTCTGTATATCTGCCGTTACTCCTTGTCAGATATTTTAAGAATGGCTCGCCGTAACTTGGGTCATCTTCATCCACTGCGGGTTTAAAAACAGCAAATGCGTATATTTCGGTTGATGAGCTGAAATTTCTTTCTGTGGTCCTTGAATATGCGCCCCCTCTATATTCCAAGTATCTTGTGTAGGTTGTGGTGCTTTGATTTTCGTCTTCCAATCCGGTATTATCACCTATTATGTTTAGATAAACGGTGTCTCTGCTATGTTGGAGCTGAATATTGTCTTTATTATACACAAGCTCACTGCTTATGTTTTCTTTGATACCTCTTCTCACCCCGTCAGAGCTGCTGCTAAGTATAGCTTCATCCTTGTATGAGATAAGTGAGGCATCGTAAAGGGCGTAATATTTGCCGGAATTCAGTCGCGGCAGGGGGCTTACATATATATAGTTGCTGACAACGGAGTCGCCCATATATCCATGCACACTGCCGGGTATAACAAGACAGGCGATGATTTTTCCTTTGTAGTATTTTCCCAGTTCGTGAAGCGTCATGTCATTTGCCCCGCTTATGAAGTTAAAGTCATACGGGCAACTTGGCACGACGCTTCCCTCGCCGACCATGCTTTCCCCTTTCAAAGGCAGCACATGGAACCTGTCAAAAGCCTCGTACCACTGGTACAAATGTTTATGGAAGTTCGTGCTGTCTTTCATTTTGATGGGCAGCGACACGGATGCATAGGAAGACTCATCCGCAAAATAAATAACGTCAACTTCGCTGCCGTTTGCGTTAATCGTAACCGATTCTATTTGCGGGATGGGCGGTTTAGCCACACTTGAATACGCTATCCCGCGCACGAGCGTTATATGCTCGTCTTCAACCGGTATATAGCCGGGAAAATTGTCAAAATACTCTTTCGCAAGCTCTTGCATATTAAATGTTTCTTTAACAGCATACACTTTCAGCGATCTGTTAAAGATATTACATTCAATCTCGGTTACTTCTTCATCGTCAAATTCATCGGTCTGGTTGTTGTTTATCAGCACGCTGTATATATCATACTTGCTTTCGATTCCTCTCTGTGCCAAATTCAATGCTTCGGTCAGCATGTTGGACTGTGCCCGAACATTTTGCCAAAAGAGCATGAACACTGCCACAAAAGACGCAAGCAGCGCAATAAGCACAATTGACACGAGCACCTCGACAATTGAATATCCTTTGTTGTTCAGCTTTGGAATCGGCTTTTTCATGTCTGTTTTCACACCCTCGGTCCATCAAGAAGCCATGCGGCGTTTTCAATATCTGATGCGAGCTTTGTTATACTTGTTATGAATGTCTGCTCGTCGTCAATTGAAAAAACATGCTCTTGCTTTCTTGAAGACTCAACCTCAAAAGCATCCAAAATTGCGTCAGCCTGCTCCTCGTGGCCCTGGAACCTGCTGATGCTGAAATATTTCAGCACCGGATTTTTGAAAGTTGCGGCATTTATTATTTTATCGGCACAGAAATCGATGTAATCCAGCGAATAGTCCAACCTCGACGGTCTCGAATAGTCGAATTTATTATTGGAGTTGCCAAGCGTGTATCTCCCACTCGCGGCAATGGAGGAAAAGCCTTGTGCTCCTTTGCGTGGCAGCGACTTTGATTTAGGAACGTAATAAGACTGACCTTGGTTGGCTACAAGATACTCGGGGTAATTATTTATATTGTCCGATGACCAGAAGAAATCATCGAGGTCATCTTTGTGAGGAAACTGCTCGGGGAAATTGTATCTGCTGAGAAGTCGTGTCGCATAGGTGTAATTGCTGCCGTATTTTTCCGGATAGTAACTGGGCTTGAAAGTCGACCAGGTATTTGAGGCTCCGTCCGTCATCAATATAAGGAAGTTGGTTGCATTGTCATTGATATGACTGTCTGCGATATACTCAAATTGCGAATATGCCACACGCAGCCCGTCGCCGATATTTGTATAGTTGGACAAGTTATTGTGAAGCCCGTTTATAAAATCATAAACTTTCTTTGCTTCCGCATCGGTATTCGGATTGTTAAGCCTGCTTGCCTGAATCGGCAAAATCACGCTTTCTCCCATTCTTGAAAACTGGACGAAGCCGATGTATACATTTTCATACATCTTAAACTGGTCCAAAAATCTCAACACGTTTTCCTGGAGGATCTGTATTCTCGACTTTTCACCCCATCTGGGGTTAGAATCTCTATTTATGGCCCATTCCATGCTCGTTGACACGTCAAGCACGAAAATAATATTTGCGTGCGGGCCGCCTTTCTTTAAGCTGACGTTAAATCCGTCCTCATGGAACGCTATGGCAGTTGCGGGGTTGTCTCTTGAGCCTTGATACACCGCCTGCAGCAAGTTTATGCCGTTGAGCATCGTCTCAAGCTCAAGATTGCGCCCTTCGCCTATGACATTGTCGTCTCTGTCGAGATAGGTAACTTTAAGATTGTACTGTATGGAATCCGATATAATGCTGCTGCTGCCCGGGTCGTTTGTTGTGTTAAAGACAAGCTCGTATCTCGTTTTATAGCCCAATCTCTCGTCATAAAGCTCATAATCGATGACAGTGACGAGAAAATAGCCGTCTTCGACGTTGCCGGCATAAACATACTGGTCAACCGGTTCTTTATAATCATCGCTTTGACCCAATATGTTGTAATTGCTAAGTTTGCTCGGGCTTATATAGTCCTCGTCATCGCTGTTTTGGGAGCCGATGTATTTTATATACACCAGCGCCCTGGTATTTGTGCCGTTTGGATATTCGTCAGCCGTTTCGTGCCCGTTTCTCTGCAGCATGAGTTCATACGGGATAAAAACATCCTCCATTATCCCCAGATAGCTCCAGCTTTTGGTCAAGTTGGCTTTCGTAAAGCTTTTCTGGGGAATTGTAAAAAGCGCATTGGTGTATTTTATCGCGTTATTAATCTGCTCGGCGGTATGCCTGGTCTGTGTCTCTTGTCTCACAAAATAACTCGATAGTGAGTTAATGCTGCCCGACGCCACAAACAGTCTGGCAGCAATAGCAAGAACCGCAATCGACAGCACCAATGCTATAAGCAGTTCTATTATTGTGAAACCCTTTTTAGTGTATCTTCTCACAGTTTTCATTGTGACCCCACACATTCTGAATATGTAGTGCTTAGATTTTCTTACACCTAATTATCGATGGCCATATCTTCGGTCAAAATATCAAAACCCTGTACGCTTAAATCGGTCATAAGTGTCCGAAACTCATAATAAAGCTCATATTTGGGATTGGTTTCTTTACTGTATCCAATGTTCAGTCGATAGTCGGGGATCTCTGTTGTTATAAATGCACTTATCCACCAGCGACCGTCGTCGTCTTTCCACAGGTCAAGTTTAATCCTGCATTTTCCGATGTCAGCTCCATAGTCCAGCTCGGCATAATCGGGATCGGATTTATCGTCGCCGAACTCTTCCCTTTCCTTGTCGGACATTGCAATAAATTTGTCTAAAAGCCTTCCTTGGGCGGAATCATCCTTGATAAGCGCGGCTATAACGGCATCAGCCGCACCCATTGTCAGGTAATACGCCTTTGCGTTCAACTGCTGCGTCATAACGCTGTTGAAGGTTTGACGTGTATAGGCTAGCAAAGACGCTACTACCACCATAACGGATGCAAACAAAATCAAGACGAACACCAGTATAGCGCCGCTTTTATTTGCAAGTACTTTCTTTAACAACGCAAGCACCTTCTAAATCAAGCAAATAACATGTTACTTGTATCTTTCAAATCTTAGCTCATTATCCTTATAATTTGAGACAAGCTCAAAACCGTTTTCGGTAAATGTCAGAATATAAGTGGCGCCCTTCGGCTCGTCTCGGAAGAACTCGCAAACCTTGCTATTGTCGTCGTCGGCTATAAAATCATCACTGTCGTCGATAGCTATATATTTGCCGTTTTTCAAATCGCCGGCTTTTGTCGGATATGCACCGTTGTGCGCGGATATATACATATTAATGCCCGAAACTATGATATTATGGTTGGTCTCAAACGTTTTTTTGTTCGAGCTTTCGGTCACGCCATAATATGTGGGAACAGCTATCGCCGTTACGATCCCGAGTATAACGATGACGACTATAAGCTCTACAATAGTAAAGCCCTTGCGCCGGCTGAATTTAGATTTTTTATCTATATTATATTTATGACCCATATTCGCTTCTCACCATTATATAGCAAATATTTGCAATAATTTCAATTGGATTATAACACGAGCACCGCGGGTTGTCAATCATATACATAATCGCGGTGCTCACAAATTGTAAATTTACGGTTAATTTTCAAGCAGCTACACATCCAGATAGACCGTCACTGTAAGCCTGCCGGTATCGTAACTGAATTTTATCGACCGGCAGTTTACTCCCTCGATGATTTTCAGCACTCTGAATATCCCGCCGTTTTCGAACAGCATTGTATACGCTTCGTCAAACAGCTCCGGCGAAGCAAATTTAATCGCCGCCACAGAGCCTCCCTCAAGCTCAAGCGCCTTGCCGAAAAGCTCTGCAAGCTCGCCCTCTTCACAGCTTGCCGCGACAAGCCCGTTGTAAACGTAATAGTTCATTTTTGTCGCGTTGCACTGTGGCAGCTCGATTTCAGCATCTATTGTATGGTCAAAGGCAAGCTCCTCCGATGTGAGGCAAAAAAAGTCGTATGTAATATGCTCTGTGCCTTCGCTGCGCGTATTCGCCCATGTGGTGTCTATAAAATAGTAGTCGCCGTCCAGCTTTACCATGTTCCACGAGTGGCCGACGCCGTCCGACTTGCCGGTTACATAAGCGCATTCGATGCCGAGCCTGTGCAACAGCAGCTGGGTAGCTTTTGAAAATCCCGAGCAAACTGCCTGCCTGTCAAGGAAAAACCCGTCTATCGAACAGCTTCTGTCCGTTGAGCTGTCTACCTGTCCCTCGCCAAGTTTTCGAGCTGTTTCCGTGTCGTATTTTGCATAGGACGCCACAAACCTGTATACCGCAAGTACTTTATCATAATCGGAGGCACCGGCGGGGATACAGTCCAAAAACTCGTCTGCCGCAGCGTTTATCTGCCCCTCAATCTCCCCGACCTGCTCTTTTGTATATCGATAGCTCGGGGAATACATTGTATATTTTCTCACGCCGCCGCTTATATAGCCGCTTACCGACCAATCGCCCGTAACCCAAAAGCATTCGGGATAATCTGCGCAGAATACAACAATGACTTTTTTGAATGTATCATAGTCACAGCCGTCTGCCGATACCGAGCCGAAGCTAAAAACAGCCTTTTTTACAGCACAGTAAACGGCACGTTCGCTTTCGTCAAGGCGCCAGTAACCATAGCGCAGTCCAAATTCCTCGGCATCCAAAGGCGCGGTTTTCCCGGAGACCGCAACCGTATCCGTTCGGAACTCCTGCAGCAAAATTTCGTCGGGATAATTGCATCCGGCAGCAGCCGCGAGAATATGTACGGCTACAGCAACAGCAACAAAGGCGCGTAAAGCAAACACACCGGTATTGGTTTTCTTCATTCCGTGCGTCCTCCGGAAAACTTTTACAGCCTTTGGTTGTGACGGATTATATCATAATACATAAGCTTTGTCAATTCGGGCATTGTCATAAATTTGGTATTTTTTGCATCTTGTTGCCGGCTGCAAGATGAAAAGCCAAAATTTTGCTTGTCAGCCGCCGGCGCAAACCGAAAAGCATTTGCCCGGCATTGAGCGACATTCCCGTCTCTCTGTAGGCTAAAAGAGCCGCCACTTTGGTACATGGCGGCTCTTTCTACGATATTATATGAAAATAACTAATCTTAGTCCTCTTCCTGTTTAGCCTCGGCTATAACTTTCTGTGCCACTGCGGCGGGGCACTCTTCGTATCTCACAAATTTATATGTGAACCATCCCTTGCCCTGTGTCATAGCGCGGAGCACGGTCGGGTAGTCGAGCATTTCGGCCTTCGGAACTTCAGCTTCGACAAACTGATAGCCTTTCTTGCCTTCATAAGCCGACATGCCGAGTACTCTGCCGCGACGCTTGTTGAGGTCGCCTATGACGTCGCCGACAAGCGAATCGGGCACATATACCTTCAACTCGCCGACCGGCTCGAGCAAGACGGGGTTTGCACGCGTAAGCCCGTCTTTGTATGCAAGGCTTGCGGCAATCTTAAAGGCCATTTCGGAGCTGTCGACTTCGTGATAGCTGCCGTCAAAAAGGTTCGCGGCAAGATGTACGACCGGGAACCCGGCAAGCACACCCTTCTGCATGGCCTCTTGCAGTCCTTTTTCGACCGCGGGGAAGTATCCCTTCGGCACCGCGCCGCCGACGACCGATTCGGTAAAGGTTAGACCCTCTGCCTCGCCGGGGCTGAAGGTAATCTTAACATGACCGTACTGACCGTGTCCGCCGGTCTGCTTCTTATGTTTGCCTTCGGCTTCAACAGTCTTTTTGATGGTCTCGCGGTAAGCGATTTTGGGCTTTGTAAGCTCTACGCTGGTATTAAAGCGCGATTTGAGCTTGGAGGTAAAGACGTCAAGGTGTATATCGCCCAGACCGTATACCACAAGCTGTTTGGTCTCGGTGTTGTTTTCAAACTTGATGGTATAGTCCTCTTCAAGCAACCTTGCGATACCAGTTGAGATTTTGTCCTCGTCGCCTTTTGACTTGGGCGCGATGGCCATCGCAAGATAGGGCTCGGGATAAACTATTTTTGCATATACAACGCCGGCAGACGACGCGGTCAGCGTATCGTTGGTGTTCGTGTTGGCAAGTTTCGCGGTGACGCCTATATCGCCGCAGCAGAGCGAGTCGACCTCGGTCTGCTTTTTGCCGAGCATTGTGTATATATGTGCGAATTTCTCGTTCGAACCGGTTATTACATTGCGCAGCGTCATTTCGTTTGTGAGGGTGCCGTTCATGACCTTGAAGAACGACATCTTGCCAACAAACGGGTCTGCTATCGTCTTGAAAACGAAAATGGAGGTTTCGCCGTCTTCTTTGATAGCAATTTCTTCTGTCTCGCCGTCTTTTTCGATCTTTTCGTTGCCGCGATCCAAGAACGACGGGAAGGTCTCGGAGATTATATCAAGCAGCTGCTCGATGCACCAAACGTTGGTCGCCGAGCCGCAAATGACCGGCGCCGCAGAAGCGCTCTTGATGCCCATACGGAGGGCGTCTATAATCTCCTGCTCGGAGATTTCCTCGTCGGCAAAGAACTTTTCCATCAGCTCTTCGCTGTTTTCGGCGACAGCTTCAACCAGCATCGCGCGCAGCTCTTCGGCCTCGCTTTCAAACTCTGCCGGTATGTCGCCTTCGGTATAGCTGCCGTTTTTCTCGAATGTATAGGCTTTGCGCGACGCAAGATTGATAAATCCCTTTGTCGTGCGATCCGCTGTCATCGGAACGATAAGCGGGCAAACCGAGATGCCGAAGGTCTCTTTAAGCTCGTCAAGCACATTCGAGAAGTTGGCTTCGGGATCGTCTGATTTGTTTATGAAAAACGCCCTCGGTATTCCCGCATCAGAGGCATAGTCCCATGCCAGCTCGGTGCCGACCTCGACGCCCGATTTGGCATCGACGGTTATAATCGCGCTGTCGGCAACTCTGACCGCCTGATATACCTCACCAACGAAGTCGAAGTAGCCGGGTGTATCGATAAAGTTGATTTTCTTGTTTTTCCATATCACCGGCGCTAAAGCGGCGTAAAGCGAAAAACCGCGCTTTATTTCCTCCGGGTCATAGTCGGAGACGGTCGTGCCGTCAGTGGGCTTACCCATGCGGTCAATAGCTTTGGTGACAAAAAGTGCCGCTTCCGCCAGCGAGGTTTTGCCCGAACCGCTGTGTCCGAGCAGGCAAACGTTTCTGATGTTGTCAGTCGTGAACTTTTTCATTTCTGCCTTTATTTCTCCTTATCCTGCCTGATAATAACCCATTACTTATGCTGTCCGCCACAGCCATAATTTGCATAAATCGGGCGGAAACAAATGCAATACGCGAACGTGCTAATAGCAATATTGTACAACAATTACGCTTTAATTTCAAGTTAATTTAAAATTGTTAACAATTCGGTTGTGTCAAAAAACAACTGTTATTTTTGTGCACACATCACAATATTCGCATCTGGTATAGAGCCGCCCAAATGGCACACAGGAAACGGAAAAGTTTAATTTGCTTTGTTTTTTATAGCGGAATTCAAATCGTCGCGCATCGCTATAACCGCGGCTCGCGTGCGGTCTGCAAAGTCACGCCCGTCGCCGCCGTCCGCCATCCACGCGCAGATTAGGCCGCGCGAGGAGTTTACGATAACCCTGCCGCCCGACTCGTCACATGCAAGCGCCACGTCCTTTGCTTTGCCGCCCTGCGCGCCGTAGCCCGGCACGAGAAAGAACGAGCTTGGCAACTCGCGCCGCAGCTCGGCAAGCTGCGCCGGGTACGTCGCACCGGCTACTATACCACAGCGGCCTGTGCTGTTCCACTTAGCCGTAAGTTTCGCGACACGCATGTAAAGCGGCTCGCCCCCGCAGTCTATGTCCTGAAGCTCGCCCGACGAGGGATTCGAGGTTTTGACCAGCGCAAACACCGCTTTGTCATACTTTTCGGCGGCTTTTATAAACGGGAGCACACCGTCGCTGCCGAGATACGGGTTTACCGTCACACAGTCGGCTCCGGCCGAATCGCTTCCGAAAAATGCCTCGGCATAAGCCTCGGCGGTCGAGCCTATATCGCCGCGCTTGACGTCAAGGATAACATAAAGCCCCGCCGATTTCGCGTATCTTATGGTTTTGTCCAGTGCCTGCAGTCCCTGCAGCCCGTACATCTCATAGAAGGCCGACTGCGGCTTTACTGCCGGGATAAGGTCGGCTGCCGCGTCTATCAGCGCGCGGTTGTACTCGAACAGCGCCTCCCCCACACCTCGTCCTTCCCGTATGTGAGGGGGTATGTATTCGAGTTTAGGGTCCAATCCCATTACGGTTGGGTTGTTTTTCTTGCGGATAAGCTCCGCCAAAAGAGAAAACGACATCGAAACCTCCGGAAATACATTCTTACGGTAAAAACACACGCTCGACGGCACCGTAAAGCGACAGCCCTATAAACGGCGTGTTGCATGACTTGCTTTTGAGCATGCTGCGGCTTACCACAATTTCGCGGTTTGGGTTTGTCACCGCAATGCCGTTTTTCGCGCCGGGCTTGATTTCGATTTTGCGGCCGAGTATTTTCGCCGGCCCGGTGCAAAGCAGCTCGCAAAGCCTGAAAATATCGATATGACCGGGCATAACAAGATATGTCACCGCCGCGGCAAATGCGGTCTGCAGCCCTATTATGCCGTTATTGACCTCAGCAAGCGGGCCTGTCTTCTGCTTTTCGGTGTGGGGTGCGTGGTCGGTCGAAATGCAGTCCACAGTGCCGTCTACAATCGCCTCTATAACCGCCTCAACGTCGGCCCGCGAGCGCAGCGACGGGTTCATTTTGGCATTCCCGCCGTAGAACATCACGTCCTCGTCACAAAGAGAGAAATAGTGCGGGCAGGTTTCGACTGTAACATTCACGCCGCGCGCTTTGGCATCGCGAATCATTCTCATGCCGCCCGCCGTGCTTACGTGCGCAATATGCAGCCGGCAGCCCGTCTCCTCCGCGAGCAACAGATCGCGCGCGATTGCCACATCCTCTGCCGAGTTTGGTATGCCCTTCACGCCGAGCGCCGCTGCGGTGCGTCCTTCATTCATCACGCCGCCGGCCGAAAGCGAAAGCTCCTCACAGTGTGAGATAATGAGATACCCGCCTTTTGCACAGCGCTTCATTGCCTCGCGCATAAGTCCTGCATCGGAGACCGGCATTCCGTCGTCCGTAAACGCGACTGCACCCGCTTCGTGCAAAGCGTCAAAGTCGCAAAGCTCACGACCCTGCTGCCCGACCGTTATAGCCGCGGTCGGCAATACCTCGCACAGTCCCCATACGCGCGCCCTGTCGATTACCCAGCGTAGCCGCTCCACGCTGTCTATCGGCGGTTTGGTGTTTGGCATCGCCACCACAGTGCCGAATCCGCCCGCCACAGCCGCCGCCGTACCCGTGTAGATTGTCTCTTTCTCCTCTTCGCCCGGCTCGCGCAGATGGCAGTGCATGTCTATAAACGCCGGCATGGACAGCGCACCTCGCGCGTCGTATATCTCACAGCCTTCGGGCAGCCTGTCAGGCAATCCTGTACCGTACCACACCGCCTCGATGCCGCCCGGTTTGCCTCCGTTGCCACGACGCATCAATATCGAGCCGAGCTCTGCCGTCCGCGCCTCGGTGTCAACAATATGCGTGTTTTTGATAAGCGTATAATTGGGCATTTATATGTTTTCTCCGTTAAATGTGCTTAGCAAGCCTGCCTGCTGCATTACTCGCTTACAATGTCGACCCGCAGTTCGGTCGCGCCGTCCCGCAGCTTTTCGGAAAGCTCGGCGGTGATTATGCAGTTTTCCATCTCGCCCGGCGTGACGACCCTGCGCTTTAGGGCGCGCAGCGTGTTTCCGCCCGCCGAAACCAAAACTCTCACGTCTCGGAATGTGGCGGTCGACCTGAAAAACAGATGCACTTCGCCGACCGGCTCGCTTTCGGGGATTACTATGCGCTGGGGCACTATATAGCGCACTCCCTCGCCCGGCACAGCCGGTATAACGCGCGCACCGTCATAGAAACTCGCGTTGCCGAGCACATAGTTTGCCGCTGCCCTGCCCGCAGAAAACGACTCGCGCGTTACATAATCGACAAGGTCGTGCACCTGAAGCACGTTCCCGCACGCGAAAACGCCCGGGATACTTGTCTGCAGATACTGGTCGACGACCGGCCCGCCCGTCACATCGTCAAGCTGCACTCCCGCGGTACGCGACAGCTCGTTTTCGGGTATCAGCCCGACCGAAAGCAGCAGCGTGTCGCACTCTACATACTTTTCGGTGCCGGGGATGGGCTTTCGGCTCTCGTCGACGCGAGAGATTACGACGCCCTCGACACGGCTATTGCCGCGGATTTCAGTCACGGTATGCGAAAGGTAAAGCGGTATTCCGAAATCGTCAAGACACTGCGCAATATTGCGCGCAAGTCCGCTCGAGTGCGGCATTATCTCGCACACGCACAGTACTTTGGCGCCTTCGAGCGTCATTCTGCGCGCCATTATAAGGCCGATGTCGCCCGAACCCAAAATTACAACGCGTTTGCCGGGAAGTATCCCCTCCATGTTGACATAGCGCTGTGCAGTTCCCGCCGTAAACACGCCCTGCGGCCGCGTGCCCGGTATGCCTATTGCGCCCCGAGTGCGCTCGCGGCAGCCCATCGCCAGCACAACTGCGCCAGCCTGCGCCTTAACATACCCCGTTTCGGGGGAAACGAATGTCACCTCGCGGTCGGCGGACACGCCAAGCGCCATCGCGCCTGTCAGATACTCGATGCCCGCCTCATTGACCATCTCTATGAAACGCCCCGAATATTCGGGACCGGTAAGTTCTTCGCCGAAAAAGTGAAGCCCGAATCCCGCGTGTATGCATTGATTTAAAATCCCGCCAAGCTCTTTATCGCGCTCAATTATAAGAATCTCACCCGGCTCTATACCCGTGCGGCTTGCTTCGAGCGCCGCGGCAAGTCCTGCAGGCCCACCGCCAATAACTATGATTTTTTTGGTTATCGAAGGTATGTCAGACAATGAGTTCACCGTCTCTTTCGCAGTCGCGCGGCACAAGTTCCGAGCCGCAGCCTTTCTTTGTTACTTCTCCAAGAGATATGCCCAGTTCTTTTGCCAGCAGCTCGGCCACTCGCGGCGAGCAGAATCCGCCCTGGCAGCGCCCCATCCCGGCACGCACGCGGCGCTTGACCATGTCAATGTCGCGTGCTCCGAGCGGGCGGCGAATGGCGTCGAGTATTTCGCCCTCTGTTATAGTCTCACAGCGGCAGACTATGCGGCCGTAAGAGGGGTCACGCTTTATAAGCTCGTTCTTTTCGCTTGCGCGCAGCAGCCTGAAGCGCACTACCGGCGGACGCTCCATAACCGCGTCGGGGTTCTCCTCAAGATGAAGCCCCATCTCGCCGAGCAGTTCAACGGCCGCGCGCGACAGCGCCGGCGACGCGGCAAGCCCCGGCGACTCTATGCCGACAAGGTGCAAAAGTCCCGACACGCGCTCCGAAGGCCGCACATAAAAGTCGCCTGTTGAAGGCGTCGCACGCACCCCGGCAAACGAGGTTATCATATCGCGCGGCGAAACGCCGGGCACAAGCCTGCGTCCGCCCTCGAAAACTTCTTCGATTCCTTCGCTGGTTGTGGAGGTGTCGTCCGCCGACTCCACTCGGTGCGCGTTTGGCCCGACTATAACATTGCCGTCGACGGTCGGTGAAACGAGTATTCCCTTTCCGCGCTCGGTCGGGCAGGCGAACACCACGCGCCTGACTCTCGGTCCTTTACCTTTGTCAAGCAGTCCATATTCCCCGCGGCGAGGGATAATCTCGACCGGAAAATCGAGGTCGCCCGATTTGACCGCCAGCTCCGCGGAGTGTGCACCCGCGGCGTTTACGACAAATCGCGCCGAAATCTCGCGCCCGCGCGATTCGGCGACAAGATGCCCGTCGGCAGCTCTTATGCGCTCGACCGGGAAATTAAAGTAAAAGTCACAGCCGTTTCGCGCCGCCGTCTCGCCGGCGGCAATGCACAGCTCGTACGGGCACACTATGCCCGCTGTCGGCGCCCACAGCGCGGCATAAATTTCTTCCGAAAGCGCTGGCTCAAGCTCGCGAGCACGCTCGCCGGACACTATCTCCAGTCCCGGAACGCCGTTTTTCTCCCCGCGCTCGAGCAGCTCACGCAGTGCCGGCATATCGTCTTCCGAGAAGGCACAGACCAGCGAACCGCAATTATTATACGGCACGTCCAGCAGGCGCGCAAGCTCCGGCATCTCTGCGCAGCCTGCGACATTATACTTTGCCTTCAGGGTACCGGGTACGGCGTCATAGCCCGCATGGACAATAGCGGAATTGGCTTTTGTCGCGCCCATCGCCACGTCGCCCGTCGCCTCGGCAACCGCGACGCGAAGCCGGTAGCCTGACAGCCGATATGCTGTCATGCAGCCGGTGATGCCCCCGCCTACAATCAAAACGTCGTAAGTCATCGGTTGTTTTTACCTCATTGTGCAGAGCATTCGTCAAAATTTAGTATACCACACAATATGTAAGTATACCATACAAACCGCGCCGATACAACATTATTTTGCCCCGGCTGACAATTTATAAAATATCGCAAAACGATTAAATAATAGTTGTAATTTTTTGTGCCCCATGTTATAATTAGTCGATTATATTCACAAACACTGAAAGGCGGAGCCACCGGATGGATTCGGAAGTCAGTATTTTAAAACAGGAAGACCTTGAGCGTCTTTACGATTTGACCGAAGCGCTTGTAGGTGAAATCGAGAAAGTCGTTGTCGGCAAGCACACCGAGGTTATACTGCTCGTCACAGCGCTGCTTGCCGGTGGGCATGTGCTTATCGAAGACGTGCCCGGTGTGGGCAAAACTACGCTCGCGGCAGCATTGGCGCGCGCAGCGGGACTGAAATTCCGGCGCGCACAGTTTACGCCGGACGTAATGGCATCGGATATTACCGGCTTTAACATTTACAACCGGCGTACCGAGCGGTTTGAGTTTAAAGAAGGTCTGGTTATGACCAACATCCTGCTCGCCGACGAGATTAACCGCGCGTCACCCAAAACACAGTCGAGCCTGCTCGAGGCAATGGAGGAAGCGCGCGTCACCGTCGACGGCGTGACCTATGATGTACCCGACCCATTTATGGTGATAGCAACCCAAAACCCGGCGGGCTTCGTCGGCACCTATCCCCTGCCCGAAGCGCAAATAGACCGCTTCAGCCTGAAAATCTCAATGGGTTACCCGACACTCGACGAGGAAATTGCCATTATAGACAGCCGCCGCACCGAAAACCCCATAGATTCGGTAAGGCCGGTGGCAGGAGTTAAGGCTATACAGACTTTGCGCACCGTTGTTTCAAATGTTCACATCGATGCGGAGGTCAGCAAATATATAGTTCTGCTCGTTTCGGCAACTCGCCGCCACGAAAAGCTTGCGCTCGGCGCAAGCCCGCGCGCGTCGCTGGCTCTCATGCGCATTTCACAGGCTTATGCCTTTATGCATCGCCGCATGTATGTGCTGCCCGAGGATGTCGCCGCCGTGTTCCGCAATACTATAGCACATCGCCTGATGCTCAAGCAAGAGGCAAAGCTTGAGCGTCTCACAGCCGACGACATTTTAACCGAGATATTGCGCCGCACCGACGCACCCTATAAAGGCAAGAGATGAAAGACCATGCCGTCGTGCCTCCCAAGCGGAGGCTGAAGTTCGCGATTTGCCCGAATTTCGCGCTTTACGTTTTGCTATTGGCCGGGGCGCTGATTTTCACACAGGCATTGCGTTCGCCCATTTCGGCGGTGCTGTTTGTATTTCTGCTCCTTCTGCCGCTTTTTACGCTTGCGTATCTTTTCATTGCCTCGGCAAACGTAAAAGTATATGTCGAGCGCGGCTCGGACGAGGTGCCAAAACTCACACCCGTCCGATTCGGGCTGACGGTGGCAAACGATTCTGTTTTGCCCGTCCCGTTTGCGGAGATTGACATTATACTCCCGTCGGAACGTGCAGTACGCTGCATCGGGCGCAGGGTCAGAGTTTCGCTTGTGCCGTTCGGTTATTACGATCTGTCGGAGACCGTCACTTTCCCATATCGAGGCGAGTATGAGATAGGCGTTTCGGACATTTATGTTTATGACCCGTTCCGCATGTTTCGCCTGCGCGTGACCGCCGACACGTTTACGACCGTGTTTGTCATGCCCCGCCGGCTCTCGCTTGACCGCAGCGGTTCGCATGCGGCGTCCGACGTCAACACAAGCTCGATTTTAACGCTCAGCGGTATCGACCGCGCGGAGCTTTCGGACATTCGCGAGTATCGCAACGGCGACCATATCAAAAGCATCCACTGGAACCTGTCGTCCAAAACTCAGGACCTTGTCGTCAAGGAATACGCGATGAACTCGGGCAACAGGGTCTACATCTTTGTCGACACCGCGCGCTATGCCGACCCGTCGGAAGGCGGTTATGAGGACGACATCGCCGAATATGTTGCCGACGGGGTCATTGAACTTGCGCTTGCAGCCGCGCATGGTGAGCTCGAAAGCGGAAACAATGTCACGATGATATGGTACGACGGCCGCACGCAAGGCGACATACAGACTGCCGAAATGGAGTCTGTAAAAGACCTTGACCGCATTTTCACGGTTTTTGCCACCGCTCAGCTTTGCCCGCCCGACGACGAGCACGATTTCACGCGCATGGCGGCGCTTGTGTCCGAAACCCAGGGCGTTACCGTACTTTTCGTTTCGGCGCGCATGGATGCAAAGCTCGTGCGCGGAATAACGGCTGCCGCCGGCATGTTCGGCGGACTTGCGGCACGCGGCGCGGTCGGATATATGTATTTCGACCCATCCGCACATATACTGCCCGAAAGACGAGACTCGCACCGCGAAACCTCTGAACTGTGCAAACGCCAGTTAAGCGAAGCGGGCATTGCCGTCGTCACGGCCGACATAACTTTCCAAGATGCAAAAACATAAGCGGGCAATGCTATATGATCTGGATTTTAAACTTATACACTTTTAAACATACGGATATAAAATGGATGAAGCGGTAAAACTAAGAAAACGCAGAAGCACTCCGTGGAAACAGCGCAAAGAAAAGCGCCGGATTCCGCATAAATACCTTTATCTTCCCGAGATGCAGCGCACCAAACCCGGCACCGCGGTTATCGGGTATGCCTGTCGCGCATTTACGGCATGGCTTGCGGTTTTTGGGCTGCTGCTGTTTATCTGTGATGCGTTTCTTTTCGAGGTGGACGGCAAATTTCTCGCGCTGGCCTCACTTATCCCCGTGGCTCTGCTTGCCATAGCGGTATATAACCGCATAGGCACGCTCATAGCCTTTGGGGGTACCGCGCTTTCGGCTGCACTATTTATCGTATTCACCGGCAAACCGATTGAATATACCACAGCCTCACTGCTGACACTTTATAACGGCATCGGCGCCAGACTGGCGTCGCTCGGCTACCGCGCACCGGCTATAGTCGATATAGACATGTTGCAGCTTCCCGTTTCGACCGAACAGGCCGACCTTGTTTTGACCGGTCTGGTCTTTATCTCTATACTGCTTGCCGTGATTGTCACTTTGTCCTGCGTAAAGCGCGTGCACATGCTGCCGATAATTATAGCGTGGGGCGCTATATGCATCGTGATTTTCACATACAACCTTGTCGGCAGGAGCTGGGGCTTTACGCTCATGCTCACTTCCTTCTGCGGGCTTGCAGTGATGCGCGCTTATGAGAGCTTCTTCCGCGAAGCGCCCGAGCCAAGCGGCAAAAAATCGCGCGCAGGCGCAACCGTACCGCCCGAAGTGCAAAGCGAACGGCAAGCGCACTCTGACAGCACAATAGCCGCTGACACCAAATCCCGCCCGCGCGGGCTTGCAGGCCAGTCACGAGGCTCCGCGCTTGGCGGTTTTGCAGGGCTTGCCGCAATGATAGTCGCATTTGCGGTGCTGCTGATGCCTACAATGTCTATACGCAAAAAATGGGACGAAATCGAGTCCATCAACAACAAGATGGAAATAGCGCGCCAGATACTTTCGTCGGTTATAATCGGCGACGCTCCCGATTTTTCGGACCTCGGCTATCTCGGCAAGATGGACCTGCTCACCTCCCGCAGCACGACCGCAAGCGACAGATTCTTTACCGGCGCCAAAGTGCTCGAGGTGCGCACAAACTATAATACCCCGCTCTATGTACGCAGCTTTGTTTCAAGCACATTCGAAAATGACAGGTGGCTTGTGCCGCAAAAAAATGAAATTTCGAGTTTTTTCAGTCAATTCGGCTTTGGCTTTGTAGGAGAGCGGATAGCAAAAAACTTTTTCGATACCGTAAACCCCAAACTGTCGGGGATTTCAAACTATACATCATACACCACACGCTACGATTACGGTTTTATCACCACCCCCGTTGACATTAAACTGCTTTCTTCGTCCGGCAACCTGCTGTTTTTGCCCTCGCGCTATGACCCCGATATTGCACTGCTTTCGTTTGGCGGCACCGGCGAAAATGCTTATAACGAAGAATATACCGATCACTCGGACGGTATAATAACCACTTCATGGTTCAACTTCAACAAGTCATACCGCGTGCTGTCGTATGCGCAGTCATATCGCCACGAAAATGTGTTCAGAAACCTCACGGCGCTGCGAAGCTATTACAACATCTGCCGCAGCTACATCGAGCGAACGATGGTCGACGGCACATATTACGGCGATCTCGTCAAAACCGATATACTCGCGCTCGGGCTGGAGATTTTGGCCGACGACAATGCTTACGAGCGCTGGTATGCGATGGACGAAGTCGAGCGCACCGAGTTTTACAGGCGTTTCACAACAGCCGACAGTTACGGAGTACATGTGCACGACATCTATACGTCCGTACCGGAATCCGAAAGCAGCGGGCTTTTCAAGCTTGCCTTAACCGCACTCGCTGACGCACACCCCGAACTTAGGCTGGACCCCGAAACTCTTAGTGCGGGGCTCCGGGTCTTTGACGGCAAGCTCTACATCGAAACGGGCGGCCAATTTATGTCGGTAAATGCAATCGGCGCTTTATCGCAAATTACAACATACGAAAAAGTAATGGCTGTCATTGACTATCTCAAGGACAACTACACATATACGCTTACACCCAAAGAGCCGCGAAGCGACAAGCTGGGCTCTGTTGAAGCCTTCCTGTCCGACACGAAAGAAGGATACTGCGTTCAGTTCGCCACCGCAGCCGCGCTGATGCTCCGCACGCTCGGCGTGCCGACACGCTACTGCGAAGGCTATATAGCGCCGGATTTCAAGCTGGACAAATCGGTCGCGGGCGAGGGGCGCTATGTCTGCACGGTACGCGACTTCAACGCTCACGCTTGGATTGAAGTTTATGTCGACGACATCGGTTGGCTGACATTTGAAACCACGCCCGAATATTATGCCGGCATGTACGAGCACTTCTCGCTCAATGTCAATCCAATTTCCGGCGGGTATGAAACCCCTGAATACATCGAACCCGAGGACATCGACCTCGAAGACGACAAAGCGGCCGACACGTTTGACATTGCACAGCTTGTCGCCGTCATTGCTATAGCGCTTGCAGTCGTCGCCGCACTGGGTGCTGCCATATACTTTGTCCGCAAATTTGTTGTCTCGACGCTTGAGGCGCGCTATCTCCGCGAAAAATATATCGAAACTGCGCTGCGCAGCTTCCCCGAGGGCGACGAGCGCCGGGCCACCGCTTTTGCGATTATAGACTATATATCGGCAGCGCTTGCAGCCGCCGGATTGCGTCCGCGCACGGGTGAGCTGCCCTCCGAATACCGCGCGCGTTGCGAGCGTGTGCTGCGCGGAGAAGAGCCGGTCCTGCCAGAAAGACAAATTAAGCTTCCCGGCCCCATAGGCGGCATTGTTTCTAAACTCACCGCGTCGGGCGCCGAAAAGAAAGCAGCGAAAATGCGCAAAACGACCGATAAAAAACTCAAAAAGCGCACAGGCTCGCTCGGCGTGGCAGACGAGTTTACAGGCGCAAAAGGCGAGCTTGCCGCGCCGCAAATCAATGTTGCCGATGTCGATTATGCGCGTCTGTTCGATTCTATCCAGCGCGAGGAGTTCGGCCCCGGAATGTCTGCCGACGAGCTGCGCGACTGTGCACAATTCCTCGTTGCGCTATCAAATATTGTTTACAGTAATCTTAATCCGCTGAAGAAAATCTGGTATCGCCACATCAAACATACAATATGACAAACAGTGAAATTACAATGTTACCGGGCGGCGCCCTTGCATATCTCGGCGACGCGGTGTTCGAGGTCGCCGTCAGACTTACCCTGCTCGAACGGGGCATAACCTCGCTGGGCAGCCTTAACAGAGAGGCGCTACATTATGTTACCGCGGTCGCGCAAAGCCGCGCCGTCGAAAAAATCCTGCCTCTGCTCTCACCCGAGGAAGCCGATGTGTTCAGACGGGGGCGCAATACCGGCGATTTGACCCCGCCAAAATCGGCAACCCACGGCGAATATCGCCGCGCGACCGGGCTTGAGGCGCTTTTCGGCTATCTGTACCTCAAAGGAGAGATGGCACGCATCAAGCAGCTGTTTGAGGCCGGATTTATAGAAAATGAGAGCAAGTCTTAAAAATTACGATTAAGGGAAACAATACAATGCCTGTTGACAGAATCAAAAAGCAAAAAGGTGAAAAGATAAAGGTATTAACTGTGTTCGGCACCAGACCGGAGGCAATCAAAATGTGTCCGCTCGCGCGGCTGCTTGATGCCGACCCGCGTTTTGAGCCGAAGGTGCTTGTCACTGCACAGCACCGCGAGTTGCTCGACTCCGTGCTCGATATTTTTCGTGTCACTCCCGATTATGACCTCAATCTGATGCGCCAGGGTCAGACACTTGCGCAGATAACCTCCGGCGTAATCGAAGGTGTTTACAATATACTCGGCGAGTATACCCCGGACATTGTGCTCGTCCACGGCGACACGACCACGAGTTTCGCTGCCGCGCTTGCGGCGTTTTACCGCAAGGTTGCTGTCGGCCATGTCGAGGCGGGCCTGCGCACTTGGGACAGATATTCGCCTTTCCCCGAGGAGATGAACCGCACGCTGACCGGTCGGCTCGCGACCCTTCACTTCTCACCTACAGAGGACAGCCGGGAAAACCTCGCCCGCGAAGGCATTACCGAAAACGTTTACGTTACGGGCAACACCGCGCTCGACGCTTTTGCCTACACTGTGTCAGAGGACTACACATTCAAAAGCGAGGCACTGCAAAATCTGCCCCGCCGCGGGGACAGAGAAAAACTCGTCGTATTGACCGCTCACCGCAGGGAAAACCTTGACGGCGGCATAGCGTCTGTTTGCCGGGCGGTGAAGCGGCTTGCGGGCTCGCATCCCGAGCTGCGTTTTGTCTATCCAATGCATCCCAATCCGGCAGTCAGAGGCGCCGTGCTGCCCGTCCTTTCGGACATAGAAAATGTCACGCTCTGCGAACCTGTGGACGTGACCGACATGCACAATCTTTTGGCACGCGCATGGCTTTGTCTAACTGATTCCGGCGGGCTGCAGGAGGAGGCGCCCTCATTCGGACTGCCGGTGCTGCTCTTGCGCAGCGAAACCGAGCGTCCCGAAGCCGTGCGTGCAGGCACCGTCGAAGTGGTCGGCACCGATGAAAACAATGTTGTCGCTGCCGTTGAGCGGCTCCTTTTTGACCGTGAGCGCTATGAGCGCATGAGCAGCGCGAAAAACCCCTATGGTGACGGACACGCGTCCGAGCGAATCTCGGATATTATATACCGCTATTTTACGGAGGATGCGTAAAATATGAAATTTATCGACGAGTTTAAAAATTTCGCGTTCAAAGGTAATGTCATCGACATGGCGGTTGGTATTGTCGTCGGCGGCGCTTTCTCCGCCATCGTAAATGCGCTTGTCACCTATATTATCATGCCCTTAATTTCATACGGGACCGCCGGACTTGACTTCACCGATATGAAAATTGTCCTGCGTCCCGCGGCAGTAGTCGACGGCGTTGAAGTTGCCGAGTGCGCCATCGGATACGGTCAGGTTATCCAGAGCATTATTTATTTCCTCCTTGTCTCCCTCGCTCTGTTTATAGTTCTCAAAATCATTTTTAACTTCCGCAGCAAGGTCAATGCGGCTGCCGGTGCGGCTGCCACAGCCTTGAAAAAACCGGCACCTGCCTCCGCTGCCCCCCTGCAGCCGCAAACCTCACCGGAGCAAGCACAGGCGGCGGCAGATCAAGCCGCTCTCGATGCCGCATCCAAAGCAGCCTCTATCGAAGCGCGCGAAGCCAATATCGAACTGCTGCTTTCTGAAATCCGTGATCTTCTGAAAAACCAGTCAAACAATCAATCAGCCAACAACAGTTAAATATATAAAATATAAAAACGGGAGTAAAAGCTATGTACTACCTTGGAATTGATCTTGGTGGAACAAACATTGCAGTGGGCGTTGTTGATGAAAACAACAATATTGTTATAAAAGACAGCGTCCCCACAAAAGCACAGCGTCCGGCAGAAGAAATCGTCATTGATATGGCGAATCTTTGCCGCGACCTGCTTGAGCGTGCGGGTATCCCGCTCAGCGAAGTTGCTTATGCGGGTATCGCCGCGCCGGGCAGTATCGACCCCGAGGAAGGCCGTGTCGTTTACGCAAACAACCTGCCCTTCCGCGATTTCCCCATCGCAGACCTGCTGCGCAAGCATCTTTCTATCGAAAAGGTGTATCTTGAAAACGATGCCAATGCCGCCGCTTATGGCGAAGCGCTTGCCGGCGCAGCCCGCGGCACAAGATATGCCGTAATGATCACGCTGGGCACCGGTCTCGGCGGAGGCATCGTTATTGATGGCAAGGTCTACTCGGGCTTCAACTATGCCGGAGCGGAGCTCGGCCACATTGTCATCGAGTACGACGGCAAGCCCTGCACCTGCGGGCGCAAAGGATGCTGGGAGTCTTACAGCTCTGCCACCGGCCTTATCCGCATGACGAAAGAAAAAATGTCCGAAACCAAGGACACACTCATGTGGGAAATGGCCGAGGGATCGCTGGACAATGTCAGCGGCAAAACCGCGTTCGCAGCGATGAAGGAAGGCGACCGAGCAGCCGCCGAGGTCGTCGACATGTACATCTCTTATCTTGCCTGCGGTATAACCAACATAATCAACATATTCCAGCCTGAGGTTCTCTGCATCGGTGGCGGTGTCTGCCGCGAGGGCGACTATCTTGTCAAGCCGCTTCTTGAGAAGGTCAACGCAGAGCAGTATACCCGTGACCTTAAAAAACAAACTGAAATCAAAATTGCCGAGCTTGGCAACGACGCAGGCATTATAGGCGCCGCAGCACTCGGCAGACAGCAGCAGTAACACTAAATGATGTGCCGGCAAGGCTGCCCACCAGCCTGCCAGCACAAAAGCAAAATCCCCCTGTCACGCTTTGGCTGACAGTGGGGATTTATTCAATTAGCCAAAAATCCTCCGAAACGCGAAGTTTCGGAGGATTTTATTAGCTTAGTTTCTCAGCGCTTCTTTTTCAGCACTACTGCTGCGCCGAGCGAAGCAAACGCAATCACTGCCATGGCAGCCATGCTATCAAATGTTGCGGGGGCAGCTTTCGGCTCCTCCACATCCGACGTCGTCAAAACAGCGTCAGGCCCGTATGATGTAAAGCGAACACCGTTCGGGAACGCGATGCGGCCTCCCCAACCTCCGTCGGGCTGGCAGTCGCTGATATAAACATAAATTTTACCGTCCTTGCCGGTAAGCAGATGGCTGAGATCAAATGTCTGCGTGGGCACATTGCCATCCTCGTCGCGAAGGTTGCCCCAGTTCGGTGAATTAGGATCATCTTCTTCACCGGGCTCTGCGACCGCTATAACAGTGTATCCGTCAATGTTGTCCGGGTCGCTGCTTGTTGCGCGGATGTCATACTGGTTGTCGACACCCATGGTAAGAGTTGCGACAGTATCGGTCGCTCGCACGTCGAACTGGTAGATTACATAGTCGGTCCCGTCCATAAAGCGCGCTCTGCGGCCGTCGATGTTGCCGCCCTTCTTATAGAAGAACGGTTCCTCGGAAGTTGTGCCGACCACGAAAGCCTGGTCAAATTCGGTAAGATTCATCGCGGCGAGTATGTCAAGGCTTTCCTCTTCGGCAGTCTTGGGTTTTTCGACCGCCGGTGCGGGTTCTGTGCCTACATAGTAGGTTACGTCAAAGTCACCGAATATGTATCCGCCCCAGCCGTTGGTCGGGTCGGCGTCGGCCATCTTGACCCATATCTTACCCGACTTGTTGTTTTCGCACCACTTGGAAAGGTCATAGGTAGGATACTGTATGCCGATAGAATAGCCCCAGTCCTGTTTGCCGCTTTCAATTTCTTCTTCGGTCGGTTCGTTGCGGTGGATAACCTCATAAGCGTCGTCGTCATCGGGATCGGAGTTTGTTACCGAAACCTCAAACTGCGCCTGAATCTTCCACGTCAATGAAGCATATTTGGAGCCTTCGGGACACGGGAACTCGTAAATTATAAAGTTCGCTGCGTCGTGGTAACGGCTTTTCCCGTCGCCCGGGTCGTTTGAGCCCATCTCAAAGTAAATATATGGCTCTTCTTCCGGCGTTCTGGTGCGGAACACAATTGATTCGGCCCAAATCGGCAGCGCCAAAAATGCAGCCATTGCAACAAGAATAAATACAGCTACAGCCTTCTTCATACAAACCTCCGCTATTTTTATGATGCATGGATGATAGCTGCTGTTGCTGTATTATATAATGATATTAATCGTTTGTCAATACATGGATCATGATATTCGTTAAATAAATTAATAATATATACAGTATTTTTGCTACTAAAAGACAATCCGCAACACATATAACATAAACGACCGGCAAAAGAGGCGCGCATGCATGAAAAAGCCGCCGGCCAAATTTAGCCGACGGCTGATACTGTAGCTTTATTTTTTTGGCTTATTGTCTTCGCCCGCTGCCACGGGAGCGATATGAAGGCTTTTCCAGTAGCGAGATGACTACCCGGCGATTGCCTTCTACTCCGACCGAAGTGGTTGTAACACCCTCGACATTCTGCACAGCGGAGTGGATAATGCGCCTTTCATAAGGGTTCATCGGTTCGAGCGTTATGCTCTTTCCGTATCTGAGCACTTTGTTTGCCATGTTGCGCGCCAGTCTGCGGAGCGTCTCCTCACGTTTGGCACGATAGTTTTCTACATCGACTATTATACGGGTGTAGGGATATTTCGAGTCTTCGTCGCGTTTATTTGCGGCAAGGTTGACAAGATACTGAAGCGCGTCAAGCGTATCGCCATGATGTCCGATTAGCACGCCCGCATCTTTACCGGTTATATAGATTGTTATATCGCCTGCGCTGTCTGTAGGCTCGCAAAGCTCGGCTGAGGCGTCAATCTGCATGTCTTCTATCAGTTTGCGAACAAAATTGAGCGCATTTTTCTCGGGCGGCGGATAATATGTCACGCGCACCTTTGCCAAGGTTTCGCCAAAACCCAAAAAGCCCTTTCTCGGATGCTCCAGGACCTCGTATTCCACCTCCGACACGTCAGCGCCGAGGTCCTCGGCGGCGGCGGAGACGGCGGCTTCGATAGTCCTGCCGGTTGTAACAACTTCCAGTTTCATAGGGCTCTCCTTAAATCACTATTATATCTCTGCGGTGTTATAAACGCCGCTTTGCCCGTCATTTTTTGCTTTCGGGCGATTTTTTCTTATCGATTTTATCTGTACCTTTTTCTTTCCCTGCGTTTTTGTCGCTTTCGTCTTTCAGCTCCGCATGGCCGATAAGTTGCGCGGCTATGCTGTTTTTGGATGTCCCCCGGTCAGAGCCGCCGGCAGGCTGCTCTTCCTTTTTTTCTTCTTCGGCCTCCTCCTCGTCATCCTCCTCGTCGATGCGATGGAGCGAGCGAACCTTCTTCTTTTCACGGCGAAGGGTGCTGTTCATTTCTTTTTCTATTCTTTTATAGTCCTCTTCCGTAAACACTGGAAGCGGGTACATTTTCTTGAGTATAAACTGCTGCAGGGTGCTGAGGATGTTCTGATAAATCCAGTAGACACCGATAAGCGCGGGGACCTTGAACGCAATCCAAACGCTAAACAGCGGCATCGTAAAGTCCATAATCTGCATGGACGCGCGCGTGTTCGGGTCGTCCATGTTGGGGGTATATGTCATCTTGCGCGTCAGCTTCATGCTGAAAAACGAGAACACAAACGTCAGCACCGGTATCAGCGTGAGCCATGTAAGCGGATTTATCTTCGGTACATCGGCAAGGTTCAAGTGCCCTCCGAACACCGTGAAGTTCGGGAGCTGCGATTCCGAAAATCCGCTGGGTAAAAGGTCGGCAAACAGCGGGAAATTTGTGCCGTGCATCAATGTAACGATGTCGATTTGCGAGAGCATTCTGCCCTTCTCAAGGCTGTCAACCACACTTTGGGTGACGCCCGTTAGCGTCAGCGCCGAGGAGGCATAAAGAGAAGACACACGCTGGCTTATCGCCGAGATAACCTCGCCGGACAGGCCGCACAGGTATTTAAGCGGGTTGTTTATAACGGTCAAAAGCGACATTATAATGGGAAGCTGCACAAGCAGCGGCAAACATCCGCCCATTGGATTGTAGTTTTCGGCCTGATACAGCTTCATGACCTCTTCATTCATCTTCTGCTGTGTGACCCTGTCGGTCCGGCCTGCATAGCGCTTGCGGATTGCCGCTTCCTTTGGTCGGAGTTCGGCTTGTTTAACCATGTTTTTCTGCTGTTTAATGCCGAGCGGGAAAAGCAGCACCTTGATAATAAGCGCAAAAAGCAACAGCGCCAAGAGATAGTTCGGCACCAGAGAGTAGCAGAAACGTATAATGTACCCCATGGGTACATTTATGAAGTCGAAAAGATTGCCCATCTTTGTTTTTTATCCTTACTTTGGCCAAACCGGTTGGGTCGGCCGCAATCCAAAATAAAATTTGCAAAAAATAATGTCGGCTTGAGGTTGTGCAAGCCGGATGTTCAGCGGTGATAATAGATGCGGATAATGCCGCCACACACCGGCGGCCTGGCATCTTTGCGGCGGCGCGGCACATAATCGATTCCACCGCGCGAAAAGGGGTTGCAGCGCAGCAGCCGCCAAATTGACAGCGCAATACCTACAAAAACGCCCCACTCGCTCACGGCCTGGCCGGCATACTCAGAGCAGGTGGGATAATATTTACAGGTGGGCATCCGTTTCAGCGGCGATATCCTGTGCCTGTAAAAATCAATAGCCGCCAGTACAAACAATTTAGGATAGTTTTTCATTCGACTGGCTTTTTTGCCTTGTGCCGGAAAGCATGCCCAAACGCGAAAAAGCGCGCGTCAGATCGCGTTCTACCTCATGCGATTTTGCATACGCCGTAGCGTCGCGCGCCACAAGAACAATCAGATACCCACCTCGAAGCTCGTACTTCGATTCCACACCGCGCAGCGCCTCGCGCAAGACCCGCTTGCAGCGATTGCGCACCACAGCGCCGCCGTTTCTCTTTGTAACGGTCAGACCGATGCGGTTTATGAATTTCTTTTCGGGGTTCTGTTTCCTGAAGCGCGCGGCGCGATAGTCTGTAAGAACATAGACCACAACCGTAGGGGTTACAAACTTTTTACCCCTGGCGTAGACCTTTGAATAAAGGTGGTTTTCGTTAATTGATATGTGTTTCAAATCAGTGCGTCAGTCTTGCGCGACCTTTGGCGCGTCTTCTCTTGAGCACCTTGCGGCCGCTCTTGGTAGCCATTCTCTTACGGAAGCCGTGCTCTTTCTTGCGCTGGCGCTTCTTTGGCTGATATGTTCTGAGCATGGTCGTCTCAACTCCTTTGCATCGGTTGTATTTGCATGGCGCGCTCGAAAAAATTAACGTTAATTTTAGGACGTTACCCTATATTATAAACATAAATCGCAGCTTTTGTCAAGTATTTTTTCTGGTTTTGGCCTGCTGCGCGCCGCCAAAATATCCCCTCAGCAAAAATATTAACAATTAATTATATATTTATACCGCTTGGGATGATATAATAAACCCACAAGTACAATTTTGACGATACTGGATACATGTTATCATGAAAGAAAAAACGAAAAAAGCCGAATCCTGCCGCATAGGCAGTGTCGGCGGACAAGCTGTGCTCGAGGGCGTTATGATGAAAAGCCGCGACCGCTATTCGGTAGCGGTTCGACTCGAGAGCGGCGACATTGACATTACAACAAATCGCACTGTACCGCTTAAAAATAAATACAAAATCCTCGGCTGGCCGCTGATTCGCGGCGTCGTCAATTTTGGCGAAACGCTGGCGCTCAGTTATAAAACCCTCGAAATATCGGCACGCGCGATTGGGGTGGACGAAGAAGCCTCCGAAACCAAATTTGAAAAGTGGCTGCGCGAAAAGTTCGGCCGCGGTATAATGGACGTTGTTATGGTGATAAGCACGGTGTTTGGGGTCGGGCTCGGGATTGCCCTGTTCTTTTTCCTGCCGATTCTCGTCACAAAGGGTATAGACGCGCTGGCCGGCGGCTCGCTCGGCATTGTACGCAATCTTATAGAGGGCATCGTAAAAATCGGCATTTTCGTCGGCTATATAGCCCTCGTGTCGCTTATGCCCGACATCCGCCGCACGTTTGAGTACCACGGCGCCGAACACAAGTCAATTTTCTGCTATGAAAGCGGCGACGAGCTGACTGTCGAAAACGCAAAAAAACACACCCGCTTTCACCCGCGCTGCGGTACCTCCTTTTTGATTTTCATGCTGCTTATAAGCGTGCTGCTTTATTCTCTGCCTGTTTTCACATGGGATAATATGGTGCTGCGCATGGCAACTAAACTGCTTTTCCTGCCTCTGCTTGTCGCATTGGGATACGAGTTTATAAGATACGCGGGCCGGCACAACAATCTGCTGGTCAGAATCCTGTCCAAACCCGGGATTTGGATGCAGCGGCTTACCACCCGGGAGCCGGATGAGGAGCAGCTCGAGGTCGCGATAGCCGCACTTAAATCGGCGCTGCCCGAGGAGTTCCCCGACTTTAAAATTGAAAAGCGCGCTCTGGCAGCAGAGCCGTCCGAGCATGACGGCACAGAGCCGAGCGCCGATACCGCAAATGCATAACGAAAGCAAACGGGGGCCGGCTATCATGAGCGAGGCAGAGCGGCTTGTCCGCGAGCGGTTTCCCGGCGGGGCAGAGCTGGAGGACGCCCTGCGCCGGCTGGCAGAAGGCGAACCGGCGCAGTATATCACCGGCATAGCCTATTTTTATAGTGAAGTCTACAATGTTTCGCCCGACTGCTTTATCCCGCGGCCGGATACCGAGCGGCTCGTGGACAGAGCAGTGAAATTTGCAGCAGACCGCGCGCTCCGCATGCTTGACCTTTGCACCGGCAGCGGCTGCATCGCAATCTCAACGGCTGCACATTGCCCCAATATAACCGTGACGGCGGTTGAGTTGTCTGCGGGCGCGCTCGCACTTGCCGAAAAAAACGCTGTGCAAAACGGTGTCGCGGACAGAGTCACATTCGTGCATGCCGATATGCGCGACCCGGAGTTTATCGCATCCCTGCCCGACCGGGGTTATGATATAATCGCATCAAATCCGCCGTACATAGCGACGGATGTCATACCGACGCTGGATGTGTCCGTCCGCCGCGAGCCGACAATCGCGCTTGACGGCGGTGCCAACGGGCTGGACTTTTACCATGTCATCATGCGCAGCTACAGCCCAAAGCTCGCCAAAGACGGCATTATGCTGCTTGAGATTGGATACGACCAGGCAGACGCGCTGCGCGAGCTGGCCGAAAAACACGGCTACGGCTGCGACATCTTTCGCGACTACGGCGGCAATGACCGAGTCGCCGAGCTGAGAAAGTTATGAAACCCGCTGTAAAAAAGCTGCTTTTCGGGTCGGGCATTGTCCTCGCTCTCGGCATCGGCGCATATCTGCTGAACAGATTGCATGGTACCGTATGCATTTTCAAGACGCTGACCGGTATCCCCTGCCCGGGCTGCGGCATGACACGGGCGCTTGTCGCGGCAGCTCGAGGCCGGTTTGAGCTTGCATTTTACTTTCACCCTCTTTTCCCGCTTACGCCTGTCCTTGTCGCGGGAGTTGGTGTCTACTCGCTGTCAAACAGGCCTATTTTGAAAAAGATTTCAATAGTAACGCTTCTCACCATCTCCGCTATATTTGTGCTGGTCTGGATTTTCAGGCTGGCCGGTGGCTGGCGATAAAAACTGCTACGCCGATGGGATTTCGGCGGAGCTTTTTTATGCCTTTTATTTAGCGGATGCCATTTCTTCGTGGACTTCCTTCAGGCGCCTTGAGATTTCAATTCTCTGCGGGCACTTGTCCTCGCATTCTCTGCATTCGACGCAATCGGACACGGGGCTTCCCACGCCGCGCTCCTCTCTACCGACGCGCGCGTACATCTGGCGGGCATGGTCTTTCAGGCCATACACATTGTAGTATGTATAGCAGTTGAAAATATACGGTATATCAATACCCTGCGGACAAGGCATGCAGTATGCGCAGCCGGTGCAGTAAAGGTCGGAGAATTTCTTTATCTCCTCCATCATCACCGTTACCTTCTCCCAATCCTCGGGAGACATCGGGTTTTCCTCGTCGCCTATCCTGCAGTTTTCCTCTACCATCTCAATGGTAGTCATGCCCGACAGCGCGCAGGAGACGTTTTTGTTGCCGAGCACAAAGCGCAACGCAAGCTCCGGCGTCGAGCCGCTCTTTTTGCCAAGCAGCTTCTCGTACAGATAAGAAGGCGCGGCAAGTCTTCCGCCCGCAACCGGCCCCATTATTACCGTGCCGAGCCCTTTCTCGTGTGCGTATGCGAGCACTTCCTCGTTGCTGCGGTCGAGCAGGTTATACTGCATAAGAACCGACGCGAAAATCTCTCCACGGTCAATTATATACTTCATATTGTTTGGATCGTCGTGGAACGAGAAGGATATATGGCGAATGAGACCCTCGTCGATAGCCTTGCGCGCCTCGTCCATCAGCTTCAGCGGCACGATTTTCTCGTCAAAGTCTCTTTTGTTTATACCGTGGAAGTGATAAAAGTCTATATACGACGTGTCTATGCGCTCAAGCGACTGGAAAAGAACGCGCTTGAAGTCGTCTGTCTCGTTTACCATGCCAAGCGGCAACTTTGTCGAAATCATGACCTTGTCACGGAAAGGCTTGAGCGCGCGTCCGACCACATACTGGCTTTGGCCGTTATTGTACCCGACAGCCGTGTCGAAATAGTTGATGCCCAGCTCATAGCCGCGGCGGAGCATCGGGATAGCTTTTTCCTCGTCGACGACGCGCTGACCGTCACGCTCAATCTCCGGCAACCTCATGCAGCCGAAACCTATCTGTGAAATTTTCAGTCCGGTCTTACCGAAATCACGATACTTCATCTTATCATTCTCCCGTTCATAAATTATAAATTTTCTTCACACGAAGACGGCTTCGGATCGCCGATAAAAAGTCCTAAACTTTTTTGCCGCGCAAGTCATAGTCAACAGCTTCACTGATTTCAACGTCTATAAACTCACCTTCGGACAGCCGGCGGTCGGAGGTGAAAAACACCTTGCCGTCAATCTCGGGCGCATCTGCATAGCTGCGTCCGAAATATATCCCGGCGGCTGCGTCATATCCTTCGCACAGCACTTTTAGCGTGCGACCTATCAAAGCGCGGTTATTTTCCTCATGGATGTCAAGCTGAATTGCCATCAGCCTGTCAAGTCTGCGCTGTTTTTCTTTTTCCGAAACTTGACCCGTCATGCTGTATGCGGGCGTCCCCTCCTCACGCGAGTAGGTAAACGCGCCGAATCTGTCAAAACGCGCTTCTTTTATAAACTCGCACAGCTCGCCGAAATCCGCGCGCGTCTCACCCGGGAATCCGACAATCGCGGTCGAGCGGATTATTATGCCCGGCACAGCCTCGCGCAGTCTTTTTATCGCTGAGCGGATGGTTTCGCTGCCGCCGTGCCTGTTCATGGCGGAAAGGATTTTGTCGGATATATGCTGAATAGGCAGGTCAATATATTTGAGCAGCCTGTCGTTGTCCCGCATCTCTGCGACAAGCTCGTCGGTTATCTTGTCGGGATAGCAGTACATGAGCCGAATCCACGGGATTGTGGTTTCGGCGGTGATTTTGCGAATAAGCTCGGCGAGCCTATACTCGCCGTAAATGTCAAGCCCATAGCGCGTCGTGTCCTGCGCTATAAGCGCAAGCTCTTTGACGCCCAGCGACTCGAGCACCCGGGCCTCCTCGACAAGTTCTTCTATAGGTCGGCTGCGGAAAGACCCGCGTATAAGCGGTATTGCACAGTATGTGCAGCGGTTGTCGCAGCCCTCTGCAATTTTGAGATAGGCAAAGTATGACGGTGTCGTTATAATGCGGTCGCCGCCGAGCCGAAGCTGCTCATTAGGCTTTGTTGAGCGGAACCTCTCACCACGCGCGACGGCCTCGACCGCCTTGACTATATCGTGGATGCTTCCGGTGCCGACAATCGCGTCAACTTCGGGCAGCTCGCGCTCGATTTCATCTGCATAGCGCTGAGCCATGCAGCCGCATGCGACAATTCCCTTCAGGTTGCGGTGTTTTTTCAGCCACGCAACGTCAAGGATGCTGTCTATTGATTCTCTTTTCGCGCTTTCGATAAAAGCGCAGGTGTTTACTATTATTATATCGGCCTCAATGTCCTCGCCGGTCAATTCATAGCCCGCCTCATGCAAAAGCGAAAGCATGACCTCGGTATCAACCTGATTTTTGGGGCAGCCCAGCGAAATAAAGCCGACTTTGACTTTTTCCATGCAGTGTGTTTCTCCAGTTTCTGTTGTGCGCTGCAGTTGCACAAAGCAAATGAAAAGTTCGACCGCTGATCCGCTTTCAGCAGACGCTCAGGCGCTTTTCACGCTCGATAAGTGCAAATGCGGCATCGATTAGATGTTTGAATTTGGGGTTGTCATAAGCGCGGCAGACAAACGACTGTCTGGGCGAGTTTATATCCTCACCGCTGATTTGCATAAAACCATATTTTTCACACAGCTCCATGACACGGTCAAGCTGGGCTTCGGTATTGCGTGTGGGCATGTATGTAACGGCGTCAAAACCCAGCTCTTTAAGCGTTTCCATGAGGCTGTCGAGATAGTCGTCTTCGAATTTTTGCGCTTTCTTGTCGCCCGTCACCGAATCGCCGACATCGCCGAGATATGCGTATGCCGCAATCCCGTCGAAGCGGTGAACCATGTCAAGAAAATCGGTAACATCGGGCAGCTCATCGGTGGCGTCGATATAAAATTTCTCCACCAGACTGCTTTTCAGCACGCCGAGAATATCATACTCATAAAATTCGGGCGTGTCAAGCCCGCCTTTTATATTGCGCTCGACTCTCGGAGACACCTCGAGCCCGAGCACTTCTTTCAGGCAATAGAGCACCTCGTCGGGGGTCTTATACGCCGCCGTTATCTTTTTTGCGAGAGCAAACAGTATATGCCTTTCGGTTACTGCCGAAACCGAGAGGGGCAAAACGTCCCGATCAAAGTCGATGGCAAGGTAATCGGGCACGATTTTGTTTATATTTTCGCACATTGCGCGGTTGCGGACGTTGCGCGCCGCGCGATAGGGTGCAAACCACTCGTCAACGGCTTCGATATGCTGGTGGGGTATGCAATGCATGGCGACATAAGCGCACGAGTCCTGGTCGGGATTGTTGATGCGCCTGCCCACAAAAGGCGTGCGCGACATGTCCACCCTGCACTCTACGCCGACGGTGACGGGCATATCCAGCAGCCTTCCCGCCTCGAGAAACTCCCTTGCGCCGGAGGTGGTGTCATGATCCATAATGCCGGCTGTCGCAAGGCCGTTTATCCATGCCGTATAGACAGCGGCTGCGGGCGTATAAGGCGAAAACGAATGGGTTGTGTGAATGTGGTTGTTGATGTAGTGTGTGCGATTGACTTGCGGCAGATGGCCTGCCTCAACTTTCGCGCGGAGCTGGTCAACTGTCATTTCCTTGTCCCTCTGTATCCGTTTTTACCGCCGGGAATGCCTTCCGGCGGCTGTTTTATAGTTTTTGATCCGAAAAAGAGGTGGTATCCGGGCCGCTACCCGGCTCGTTTAAGCCATAGCTGCCGGCCAGATAGGCAATAAAAATGCCAATCACAGAGTATATGGCAAGGCTTATATACGGCGTGATGAGATAAACGTAATCGTTTATCGAGGTGGGCGCGCCAAACTGCATTATATCGGCAGCCGTCTCGGCTGCTTTTTGAATCAGACCGGCGACCCCGAATATAACAGCCGACCAAATGCAGCCATGCAATAATAGCTTTTTGCCCGCGTGCCCGTCGCGCTTTGCTGCAAAGGATCTTGCTGTCACGGCTGCAGCGACCACAAGCGCCGCGAGGATTACCATGTCCGCCGTAAAGTTCAATACGGCATAGATCACGGCAAACACCAAATTTGATCTCGGATCGGCAGTTGTAAGATACAAGAGCACGACAGCCGAGCAGTATGGTATAAGCGCGGACACTATGTTAATCGCCAAAATTTGGCCTGCCGCCTGCCATCTATATTCATAATAGGCGCGCAAAAAAAGCCCGAATCCGCAAAATATAACTGCAACCTCTATAAAAGTGATTGCGCCTGCCGCTATCGGAGCGATTTTCTCGTATGCTATGTTTCCGTCTATCTCGTATGCGTAAAGCGCGCGCAAACCGAAGCTGTTTATTATCGGAAGCACTATAGTTAAAACAAAAGCGCGCAGCAAAAGCTGTTTTTTCAGCGGCATAATAGACTGACCCGCTTGCCTTTCTGTGTCAATAATATCTTATCACCGAGACCACACGGCCGAGAAGGTAAACATCATCCAAAATTATGGGCGCCATATCCGGATTTTCGGGTTGGAGCTTGCATTTGCCACCCTCGCGGTAAAGTGTCCTGACGGCGACCTCGTCCCCGACCAGTGCGACGACAATATCGCCGCCGCAAGCGTCACCGTCCTTTTTAACTATTAAAAGATCCCCGTCGAGTATGCCCGCGCAGACCATGCTGTCGCCATGCATTCGCAGGGCAAAAAGCTCGTTTGCATTATAGCCCTGGCTGACGACCGGAAAGTCAAGATACCCCCGGTGGTTCTCCATTGCCAGTATCGGCACCCCAGGCACTATTTTGCCCAGTATCGGCACGCGCACAGTGCGTTTCGGCTCGACAGTGAAGCTCTCTACTCTCAGCGTGCGCGACTTGCCCGCCTCTTTTTGTATGTAGCCTTTTCGCTCGAGCTTCGCGAGATAGGTGTGCACTGTCGACGTGCTTTTTATCTGCAGCGCCTTTTGTATATCGCGAACCGACGGAGAGTATCCCTCACGCCGGATAACGTCAATTATATATTCGTATATTGCCCTTTCCTTCCCCTGCAGCTGTTGCACTGCCTTGGCCCCCGCATGCTAAACAAATGATTGAAAATAGTACAGTTTATTATAACATGCCGGCATTCCGATTGCAAATCCATGTTCAGGGCACAAGGCGCACGGAATGTAAAATAATTGTTAACTGTCTCTATGCGCAATACACAGCCGCCCGCCGCATATATATTGGGCAAAAGGAGTTTACCGGGAGGGCTTTCTGTTGCAGTTTATTTTTGCTTATAACAGGGTGTTCGGCTGGACGGAAGTTTCGTCCGCGGCGGATCTGCTCGGCAAACGCTACAGTGACCTTTTGCGCGTCTCCTCAATAGGACAAAGCGTGCTGGGCAAAGATTTGAAGCTGATGTCGTTCGGGCGGGGCAAGCGCCGAGTGCTGTATGTGGGCACCCATCACGGGCTCGAGCATATCACCGCCAACCTGCTTTTGATGTTTGCAGAGCGGCTGTGTGCGGCCGCCGAGCGCGGCAACCGGCTCGGCAGAGCGGCAGCCGAGTACATATTCGCGACCCGCACCGTCGATATCGTGCCGATGCTTAACCCCGACGGCGCGTCAATCGCACAGAGCGGCGTCTTTTGGCAGGCGAACGCGCGCGGCGTCGACCTCAATCACAACTACAACGCCGGGTTTGCCCAATACAAGCGTATGGAGGCTGAGGCCGGGATCGCCGGCGGCTGTGCAACGCGCTATGCCGGCGAATATCCTGAAAGCGAGCCGGAAACCGAGGCTCTGTGCACATATATAAGGCAGACCGAGCCCGATGCCCTTGTCTGCCTGCATACACAGGGCGGCGAGATTTACTTCGGCTATGACGGAATCGTGCCGCGCGGCACCGCTTGTCTTGCCGGGCGCATGGCAAGGCGCAGCGGCTATGTGCTGTCGGAGCCGACCGGCATGGCGTCGCACGGCGGCTGCAAGGACTGGTTCACGCTTGAGTTTGAACGGCCCGGCATTACAATCGAATGCGGGCACGGAACAAATCCGCTGCCCCCGGAACTTGCGACATCAATCTATCGAGAAATCGAAGGAGCATTGCTGGAGGCGCTGCTTTAAAAGTCCGGTTTATGCAAAATGAGCGCCATTCTGCAGTTTGAGCCGACATGCCTTGATTTGTGCTGCGTAAACAGCTTGGTAGCAAGCATGCGCCGCATGACGCCTTTCAAAACGAGCCGCCCGTCCGCAACTGCAGCGAACGGGCGGCTTTGCTGCCTTACTCTTTGCCTATGCTTTTTCTCTCAAGATACAGCTCCAGCTCGGGCTGCGTCACATAGTCGCTGTAAAACCCGTCGCACAAGCCGTACTCGAGCATTGTGCCCATGGTGGTTATGCGGTTCACCGTATGTACATACAAATGCAGGCCATACGAGTGCAGCAGCGCCGTAACATTTGCGTCGGCAGTGGACGACGGCATGGTCACAACCGCGATGCCGCGCTCGGCGCAAAATTTGCCGATAGCATTGTAGTCCCGCTCGGCAAGCTGATAAACGGTGAAAATATAGTTTTTAAACGGGTATATTTCATGCACGACATCGTACATGTCCATGTTGTATGTCTGCACTATAACCCTGTCAAGTCGGCTGTCGTACTCAAATGCCTCGCAAAGCAGCTCGAACTGCCTGCGGACTGTCTCCTCGTCGGTGAATTTGGTGTCGGTGACAATGAAGACATCGTTGTGGTCTGCCATAAACTTTGCTATGTCGGCGATAGTAATCGGCGTGTATAGCCCCATAATGGGCGTAGACAGGAAAGTCTCGAGGTCCATTACAGGATTTTCCGGCTTCTTTTGCTCGAGCGTGTAGTACGAGTCGTCGGCAAAATCGTGTCGCGCAACAAGGCAGCCGTCGGAGGTGAGTATCAGGTCAACCTCAAACACGCGCTGTCCTCGAGAGTAGGTCTGCTCGAGCGCCTCCTTCGAGTTTGTCTCGCTGCGCCCGTCAATGTTGCCCATAGCATGCGCTATTATTGCACTGCTCTCATACCATGCAGGCTCCCCTTCGGGCAGGGTGTAGACCACCGCAGGCTGCTCGGCCGTGTCAAATGCCACAGCGGATGTATGCTTGCCTTTGTCCGCCGGACTTGAGCATGCGCCGAAGAGCATCGCCGCGGACGCAGCGAGGCACAGCGCTATATACAGCGCTCGTTTTGCCGTCTGCGTCCGCTTTATTTTACATTTTCCCGATTGTACTGCGCGTTTGACAGATAAAACCAAACTAATCACAGCTGATTTGTCTCGTCAAGGTTCGCCGGAGCATGGCGTTTTATCTTTTTAGTGGTAGTTTTTTCAAAGTCCTCGCGGCGGATTATAAACTTTCGTATGCGCTTAAACGTCGGGAGCTTGAGGTTAAGCTCGTTTATCATTTGGGTAAACATATCCCTTACCGCCTCGCGATACTCGGGAGAGTTGGTGTCGTCCGTCGGTATGCCTTTTACCGCGACTTCGGAATTGACAAGCTCGTAATCGGGGTAAATTATCGCCTTTATAATTGTATCGCCGTTCGGCGCCGTATCGCCGACAACCATCGAGTCGAGCACGCGCGGATCGCGGCTGAGATGATGCTCTATCTCCTCGGGGAATATATTCTTGCCGTTGGTGGTAACAATGACGTTTTTCTTGCGACCCGTTATGATAAGGAAGCCGTCTTTGTCTATATATCCGATGTCGCCGGTGTAAAGCCATCCGTCACGGATAACCTCAGCCGTCGCCTCCGGCATTTTGTAATAGCCGAGCATAACGTTTTCGCCGCGGTATTTTATCTCGCCGATGCCGTTTTCATCCGGCTCGTGTATAGCGAGCCAGGTGTTCGGCGGCGGAAGACCTGCCGACTCGTCTTTGTAGTAGGTGTCGCGGTTGACGGCAGCAAGTGGTGCACATTCTGTCAGCCCATATCCCTGCAGCGCAAGGAATCCGAGGTCGCGCAGGCCGGCGAGCACTTTGGGGTCTACCGCGGCGCCGCCCGATACCAGCAGCCGCAGATGCCCGCCAAATGCCTGGTGGATTTCGGCAAACAGCTTTTTCGAAAGGTCAATTCCCATTTTTTTGAGCGCATTGTTGACTTTGATTGCGCGGCGGAGCGTGTCGGCGCGCCCGCTTTTCTCGGCATTTTGCCATATTCTCTTGTACAGCGTTTCGAGCAGCAGCGGAACTGCAAGCATTATGCTTGCTTTTGTCTCCTGCAGATTGCGCATTATAGTGCCGAGCTTCTCGCAGTATGCAACTGTCGCCCCGCGATACAAGGCGGCAAGAAATCCGCAAGTGCACTCATAGGTGTGATGCAGCGGCAGCACCGAAAGGAAGGTATCCTCGGGCTGGATATTTATCATTTTGCACATTTCCATGATGTCAAAGGCAATGTTGTGGTGCGAAAGCATAACGCCCTTTGCAACGCCTGTCGTACCCGAGGTGAACAGCAGCACCGACATTTTATAAGGGTCTATGGGCAACCCGTCATATACTGTCGTGCCGGCCTCTATCATTTCCACGCCTTTTTCGATAAGACCGCGCAGCTCGCTGAACGCGATTTTCGGCACGCCCTCCACTTCCGCCAGCTTGCCTTTGGCCGAGTCGGCATGAAGAATTGTGTCCACTTCCGCTATGCCGACAATGTTTTTTATGTCTTCCGGCGTGGCTTCGCGGTCAATCGGCACAACTACGCCCATCCCGCATACGACCGTCATATACGATACCGCCCACATATAGCAGTTTTCGCCTATAACCGCGATGCGGCGCTCGGGGCGTGACGGGTCATACATCGCGGTGCCGAGCCCTCGCACGTCGCGGTAGTACTCGCTGTACGTCACAGGCTCGTATACACCGTTCCGCTTTTCAAGAAACGCTGTCAGGTTGCCGTATAGCTCCACGCTGGAGCGTAGCAGGTCGCGAATGTCCGATATCGGCCTGACCTCATAGTCAACATATTTCTTCTTCATCTATCTGTCCCCCCGAGTTAAAAATGCATAAAGGTTTAACCCAATCAAAACAAGCAGTGCAACCGTGGTGACGGAGGCATATATCGCCCGCCTGCGTTTTATTTTGCCTGCAATCCCGGCAAAACCGCCGACACCAATCCGTCCCGCGCGGCTCGACATGCGCTTTTCTCTTGTCGCGGTCACCACCGAGCGGAAATAATCGGCACAGCTTCTGCAACCGGCGATATGCGCGCGCACAAATTTGCCTGTCTGGTCGCTTGCGGCTCTGTCCGCGTAAAGCGGGATAAGGTCGCGCACAATCTCGCATGCCACTTCGTCGCCAGCACTCAATGATTTTTTGCGCGAAAGCAGCTTTTTCGCCGCTTTTTTAAGCTCTCCGCCCGTATATTTAATATTTCCCGATTTCAAAACAATGCAACCTCCGCAATACAAAGTCGGTTTTCAGCTCTCAATAAATCCCGACCGCTTCAGATCGGTTTCAAGCTGCCGTTTGGCACGGTGGAAAATAACCTTTGCCGAGTTTTCCGTTATACCCAGCAGCTCCGCGATTGCCGAAAAGGGGAGCTCCGCATATATTCGCAGTACCGTAACGTCACGATATTTCGGACTCAAATTCATCACCGCACGCATCACAGCCTCGCGCAGCTCGCGCTTTTCGGCCAAGACTTCCGGCTGCTCGTCGGCGTCCGCAACCGCGCCTTCAAGCTCTGTCAGCTCACAGCGAAGCAGCTCGCGCTTATGTTTTCGCAGATATTTAAAATATGTGTTTTTGGCTATAGCCGCAAGCCAGGTGAAAAGTTCGCACGAGCCGTTGTAGCGGTGCAGCGACTTCCATGCCTGATAAAATGTCTCCTGTGTCAGCTCTTCGGCAAGCGAGGCGCTGCCGCACAGCTTGTATAGGAAACCGCATATACCCGATGAGTACTCGTTGTATATGCGTTCAAATTCATTTCTCATGCGCCCCACTCCGTTTCGTTATATTTTTAATACCGCGCAGGTGGGTTTAGTTACAATATTTGCACATTTTTCGTCAAATTAGCGCTGATGCCGACTCAAGATTTGCCTCTGCCGAAAAGCGCTCCAAGCTCAAGCAAAGCTCCGCCGAGCATGCCTGTGACAATGCCCGACACAAGCAGCTTTTTCCTGCCGGTTTTCGCCGCAGCTATTGCTATCGCTGCGCCTGTGGCAAGCATGGCCGCACCGAAAATAACAAGTTTTAATGCCCCGCCGCTTTTTGCTATTATCACGGAGGTGGGCCCGTCTGCACCGCCGATGACGCCGATTGAACCGGTGCTTGACGCGATTTTAAGTTTAAAATTCATCTCGGTCTTCCTATGCCTGTTTTTTGTGGCTTTGCCGCCGTTTTATTTGATGGCATCCCTTCGCCGGAATGAAGCCGATATGGCAGCAGCCGCTCGCCGTGCTAAAAATATTGTTGCAAAAAAACGCACATTAATACGGTCTTTCAGAAAAATTAAATCCTACTTTGATTGTATATTATAACACCCTCATAGCTGCGCGTCAATAAAACAAATGTCAATATTGCCGGTTTCGTTGACATAAGCTGGCTGCCGTGCTATACTGTTCCCGAAAAGTGGGAGAGACCGAATAACAATAGACAAAGGAGCGTGCTGCCATGTTAGATCGCACCACCTTCATCTCCCCCGACCGTAAATACGGCATTTATCAGATTGTTCACGGCGGAGTTGCCATGTCACCTTCCTCCGGTGCCGACATCACCAGACAGGGCACCCCGCCGTCGTATTCGCCCGATGCTGTAGACCGCCGGCGAGAGCGTGTTGAGCGCTGCGGGTTTGCGGGAGTTGTGGGAAATATCCCTTACGGAGAGGGATACCCGGACGACGAAAACGAATGGCTTGCTACCGAGGCGGGCATACGCGGCTATATAAAACGCGGCATGAACGTCTGGATATACGACGAAAAAGGCTATCCGTCGGGCACCGCCGGCGGTGTAGTTACAGAGCGAAACCCCGAGTTTATCGCGCAGGGGCTTGTATGCTATGAGTACTGGCGTACAATCTCCGGCCCCTCCAAATACCGCGCCGACACACCGGGCGACAGGCTTGTCTGTGCGTTGCTCCTTCCGCTCGACGGGGGCGAGCCTGTCGACGTCACGCATTTTCTCGGCGCCGAAAAAACTACGCTCAGGCTCAACGTGCCGCCCGGAAACTGGCGCCTGCTCATGATGAGCGAGCGCAGGCTGTTTGACGGCACACATGCCGCCGAAAGCTACTCGGAGCCTCGCTACTATATAAGCTTGTCCGACCGCGAAGCCGTCAAAACGTTTATCGAGGTCACACACGAAAAATATGCAAAATATCTCGGCGACGAGTTCGGGCGCGGCATCCCCGCGTTTTTCACCGACGAACCCTCGCTGATTTCGTGGACAATTCGCCCGGGAGTTTACCCTATCCTCCCATGGCACAGGTCATATCCCAAAGAATTTGAGGAAAAATACGGCTACTCATTTTTCCTTGCCGCCGCGGCGGTTATCACCGGGCGCGGTCCGGACAAAACCAAGCGCCGCTGTGATTTTTGGGAATTTATCGGCGACAGTGTGGCAGAGGGGTTTTTCGGCACTATTTTAGACTGGTGCCGCCGGCACAATATAAAATCCTCCGGTCACATGCTCGCGGAAGAGCGGCTGCAGGCGCATGTATATTCCTACGGTTCGATGTACAAATGTGCCCGCCTTATGGACTGGCCGGGAATCGACCAGCTCAATACAGAGCCGGACGCACTTATGAACCAGGACATTATACCCATAGCGCGGTTTTTGGCTTCGTTTGCCGACGTATACGGCGAGGGCGAGGCGTTTACGGAGTTTTCCGACCACGTCACACGCATGGCCGGGAAAACCGCCGACAAGCGCTGGACTTATGCGTCGGTCGGCTGGCATATCGCACAGGGGATCAACAACTTTACCAGCTATTACTCGTTTCAAGACTGGACGGAAGACGAGCTGCGTCATATAAACCTTTACACCGCGCGCTGCGGCCAGACAATGCGGCGTGGCAAGCGAGCTTCGACGACGGCGGTACTTTATCCCGAGGCGGCTATATGGAACGCCTACACGCCCTCGACGGCGTCAAACGCTATCGACCACAGCCCGCATACGATGCGGATAGACCAGATTTTCGCCCGTACGTCGTGGGAGCTGCTGAAAAGCCATGTCGACTACGATTATCTTGACGAGGACGCAATACTCGAGAGCACTATAGAGGATGGAAAGCTCCGTTTCCACGACCGCGAGTATTCGTGCATTGTTTTGCCCGGCGCCGACGTGCTGCGCCGCGCGACAGTCGAAAAGCTGGCGCTTGCATCCAAAGCAGGCGTGGGCATTGTCTGCGTCGGCTGCTATCCCGAAACGGCGCGCGAGGACGGAGGGCCGATTAATTTCACCGCGCATTTCGAGCGCCTGCCCGCACTGTGCGATACCGACGACAAATACGCCCCGAAAGGCTTGATAGAGACCGGGCTGATAGAACGACATATAAACCTGACCGGCCAGGGCGCAAGAAGACTGCTTTCGCATGTGCGGCATGACGGCGACGCCACTATAGTGTTCGTCTGCAACATGGCGCCCGAGCCTTTCAGCGGAGAGCTTATTACCCGGGGCGTCTCGGCCGAGATTGCAGATCCTTTCACAGGTGATGTGACGGCTGCAAACGCGGCTACCTGCGGCACCGATATTACCGTACCGCTTAACATCGAACCGCACATGTCAAAGATTATAGTTATTGCAAAGTAAAGGAAGGCGATTTTAATATGAGTAGCAAAATAGGTTACGCAGTGGTAGGGCTCGGCATTGGCCGGGCGCATGCCGACGGCGTGCTTTCATCCGAACGCGGCGAGCTGGTCGCGGTCTGTGATATTGACGAGAAAAGACTTGGCAAATTCAAATCCGAACATCCCGACGTCGCAGCATACCCAAACATTGACGAGATGCTGCGCGACGACAGGATTGAAATTGTCAGCATCTGCGTACCAAGCGGGCTGCATGCGGAACTTGCGGTTAAAGCGCTTGAGGCGGGACGGCATGTGCTTGTCGAAAAGCCTATAGACATCACCGTGGAAGCGGCCATGAAAATCGAGGAGGCAAGAGTCCGCACCGGGCTCAAAGTCGGCGTTATCTTCCAAAACAGGTTCAATGCCTGCATGGAGCCTGTGCGAGAGGCAATCGACTCCGGCAGGCTGGGCAGGATGATTTTAGGCACATTCGCGGTCAAATGGTATCGCGACCAAAAATATTACGACGCCGGTGGATGGCGCGGCACATGGGAGATGGACGGCGGCGGCTCACTGATGAATCAGTCTATCCATACCGTCGACATCATGCAGTGGCTGATGGGCGAGGTGGACACCGTCACCTCGTATGCGGGCATACATAATCACAACATCGACACCGAAGACCTCACCGCCTCTGTCATAAAATTCAAAAGCGGCGCCGTCGCGACTTTCGTCAGCACAACCTGCGCCTACCCTGGCATTTCGACCGATATACAGCTTTACGGCACAGGCGGGTCAATTGAGATAGACGGCGACAAGATTAAGCTTTGGAAACTTGTCGACGGTGACGAATTTGAAGAAGAAGAAATGCTCGAAAATTACGGCGGCGGAGGCACGCCCGTGGGCGATCCTGTCAAAGTGCGCGGGCATGCGCTTCAGGTTCACGATATGATAGACGCGGTGTACTATGACCGTGACCCGCTTATTACCCCGCGTGAGGCCATTAAATCTGTTGCCATTGTCAACGCAATATACGAGTCGGCGCGTACCGGCAAGCCTGTTGCGCCAAAGAAAGTCTAACCGGCAGCAGATCTTATCAAAGCGGCATGACACCACCGGATAAATTAAATACAGCGGCGCCGAGCCTACTCTGCGCCGCAGACCTCAATATAACATGGCGGGAGTGACTATTTTATGAAGCTGACTTCGCGCGAGCGTATTATGCGCATATTCCAAAACAAAGAAATCGACCGCCCCGGCTTCAAATTATGGGGTGCAAACCTTGGTGACTACCTGCTCCATCCCGCATATCGCCCTGTACGGGACCTTGCTATCGAAAAAACCGATCTTTTTATCGGATACGGCGCTCCGTTTCATATCTATTGCGGCCAAAGATGGCAAGAGCAGGTTGAAGTTTACGACAAAGACACCGAGCATCCGACATGGAAGGAAAGGCATGTGATTTTTCATACCCCAAAGGGCGATCTGCACAGTGTTGACCGAATATCCACCGTCGGCGAGCCTTCATATACCGTCGAGTATATGATAAAAGAACCCGAAGACATAGACAAACTGCTTTCCATGGAGTACGAGCCGTTTGAGTTCGACCTCGAAGGCTTTTTCGAAAGACAGGCTGAAGTGGGAGACCGCGGCGTCGTGCTGTTCGGACTCGACCACGCCGCGTATGCACTCCAGCGGCTCACCGGGTCGGAAACACTTGCGTATTTCACCGTCGACTGCCGAGACAAAGTCCATGAGGCAATAAGTGTTTTCTCCGCACGCATCAGGGAACATCTTAAAAAGGTGCTGTCGGCTGGGGTGACAGGCCCGTTTGAATGGGTCGGTCCGGAACTCTTTATTCCACCGCTGCTTTCACCGCAGGATTTCATGGATTTTGTCTACAGATACGACAAACCTCTCTGCGACGATATACATAATGCAGGCGGATATGTCTGGGTACATTGCCACGGCAAAGTGGCAAATTTCATCGAGCACTTTATCAACATGGGTGTGGACATCCTCAACCCGCTCGAACCGCCCAAAAACGGGGACATTGACCTTGAAGCAGCTATTGCAAAATACCAAAACCGCATCGGCTGGGAAGGAAATATCGAAATTCAGGAGATTCTGCAGGCTTCGCCCGAGCGGCTTAAAGAACTTATCGAAAAATGTGTTGATGCCGGCAGCAAAAGCGGCCGATTTATACTCTGCCCGTCGGCAGGATATATGGAATATCCCTTCCCGGACGAGCGATACATAAGCAATTTACTGCTGTACCTTGAATACGGGTATGAGTGCGTAGAGCGCTGCAGGAAAAATTAGCCGGTATCCAAAATCTCGTCCAGAGCAAAGACACTTAAAAGCGAAAAACCTGCTCTCCGGTTTTCGGGGAGCAGGTTTTTTTTGCATTAGGGGCCCCACAGCCTTTTGTAAAATTGCAGCCCCGTCGCGGATGCGACTGTCAAATTAAGTTTTTTGGCCGTCGCGCATCGTTTTTAGATTTACACTCGTAAAAATCCGCCGACCTGACCTGTCGGCGGAATGGAGTGTGCTCGGTTTTAGTTTCTCGCTATTTGACCGAGAATTTTAATGCCCTTCACAATGTCTTCGTCGGAGGGCGTCGAGTAATTAAGCCTTATGGCATTAATCGGTTTCGACAAATCGCACTGGAATGCGCTGCCTGGCACGACAAAGACCTTCTCCGCGGCGGCATCTCTGACAAATTTGTCAACAGGCAGACGCTCTGGCAGTGTGCACCATACAAACAGGCCGCCCTTCGGCTTTGTCCAGACGATGTCGTCGGGCAGCTCCTCGGCTAATGTGTCCAGCATCAGCTTGCATTTGTGTTTGTAGAGCTTCCGTATGCTCTCTATATGCCCGTCCATGTCAAACTCTGTCATAAAGCGGTGCGCTATCAGCTGGAAGAAGATGTTGGTGTGCACATCTTCGACCTGCTTTGCGACGACAATTTTCTGCGCTATGGTCTCGGGCGCGCAGACAAAACCAACACGCATACCCGGCGAGAGAATTTTTGAGAATGTGCCGCAGTAAACGACAATGCTGTCCGTATCCATGCTTTTTATCGTCGGCACGTCGCTGCCCGAGATACGCAGCTCGCCATAGGGGTTGTCCTCGATTATTATGGCACCGTATTCTCTTGCAAGCTCATATATCCTGCGCCGCTTCTCAAGCGACGTTGTTATGCCGCAAGGGTTGTGAAATGTCGGAATCGTGTATATTATCTTCGCACGCGGGTTGGATTTCAGTGCCTCTTCAAGCGCCTCGACATTCATGCCGTCCCCTTCCATCGGCACGCCGGTGAGATTGAGGCCGAGCGACCTAAAGGCGTTAAGCGCGCCTATAAAACTCGGTTCCTCGGCTATTACCGTGTCCCCTTCGTCACACATGACTTTGGCGGTCAGCTCAATGCCCTGCTGTCCGCCGGAAACAACAAGCACTGTATCGCTGTCTTTGCCGGTCGAAAACTTATCGCGCAGGCGCGCCTCAACAGCCTCGCGCAGGGGTGTATAGCCTTCGGTTATGCTGTACTGCAGCGCAAGGGTCGAGGAATTTGACAAAATGTCGGCGGCTGCCCGGTTTATAAACTCGACCGGGAACGACTCGGGTGCAGGGTTGCCCGCGGAAAACGCTATCGAGCCGGGCTGACCGAGACTTTTAAATATTTCGCGTATCGCGGACGGTTTAAGTTCCGCCATCTTTTTTGAAAATTTATAGCTTGTCATTTTTATATGGAGCTGTCGCAATAAACGACGCTCAACACTGTTTCCCTCCAGTTGTTATTACGCATTTTTTAGCGTCTTAGAATATTCTACCATGTAGCGGCGTATAATTGCAAGAGATTTACCGTGCGGTATTGAATATTATTATAAAGTATGCTAAAATGATTCCGTGTTCTGATAAGCGGCAACCGGCAAAATCGGAAAATAAAAAAGCGCGGCGTCACGAGGCTTTCACAGTTGCGCAAGATGCCGCAATCCAGAGGTATAATTATGAATTACTACGACGCTGAGCCGAAGAAAAAAGGTTTTAGTATCGGGAAACTGTTCAAGTGGCTGCTTGCACTGCTAACGTTTTCGATTTATCTTCTGCTCACATTGCGCGCCTGCGCACTTGACGGGCTGAAAGATACCGCAAAAACACGCGCTCTGCTCCGCAACGAAAAATTTGTCGCGGCGTATTCTACATCTCCCGAATCAATCAAAGTAGAAGCCGGCATAGATAACAGCATAACCACGAGGGACGGCAGGATAACCGTTACAAATATTCGCTGGATCGAGCCTATTGATCAGTTCCAGCTGACTGTCAGGTATAACAACAGCCTTGCCCGCGTTATAATGGACGATTTTTCGCTTAAAAACGAGCCTGTCGGCGAATATCTGACCTTCGCGCTGCGCGACGATGCGGGCAATCTTTACACCGCGTTCGAGTATATAACCGACTCAGTGTTTGTGTATAACTTCCGACGGCTTGTGTTCGACGATGTCCGGCTTGAAGACTGCAATTTCCTCAGACTTGAGGTATATTACACCGGCTATGTAAATTACAACAGCAGCTCGGCTCCGATTAACTCCATCACCATATACAACAAGGAACAGGGTCTGAAACCCTATAATCCCAAAAAAGGAGAGCTTTCGGCCACCACAACGACCGGCCTGACAAAAAGCCGCGTGTGGGCCAATCCCGCTTCAGTAGAGACGGAGAGCGATCAGTAATTTATGATTTTAAGATCCAAAGATACAACAATTGCATACCGCTGTCCTTACTGCGGCAAATGCATTAAGGGTATAGTAGGTATTTTTACGCTTACCGGCGATGTTATTAAGGTGAAATGCGACTGCGGGCACAGCGAGCTCGTGGTCTCATATACATCCGAGGGCAAGATAAGGCTGTCGGTCCCCTGCATTTTCTGCCCCACACCACACAACTTTATAATCGGCAACGGGATTTTCTTCGAGCGCGGCATGCTCGCGCTCGATTGTACGTTTGCCGACTTTTCGATTTGTTTCATCGGCACAGAAGAAGAGATAGGCAAGGCAATAGACGAGTCCGATCGCGAGCTTGCAGAGCTTCTGACCGAATGTGGGCTGGATGACTACGACAAGTTACACGTTTTAAACCGCGCCGGCCGGGATCCCTGGGATGACGACGATGATATTATAACCGGCGAAATCGCCGTCGATGACATCGTGAGGTTTATGCTGAAAGAGCTTGAGGAAGACAACCTTATCTACTGCCGATGCAACGAGTACCAAATACCCCAATACGACTTCAAAATCATTGGTTCAACCGCGAGGGTATACTGCAAAACCTGCGGCAGCCGCAAAGATTTTCCGATGGGAAGCTCGCTGTGCGCAGATGCATTTCTAAACCTTGACGAAATTAATCTTGCTGAAGACGACGGGAGCTATTAAGAGAGCCGCTCGATTAGTTTTTGCGGCATGAGTTTGTATACCGCCAGTGCTATAACCGAATTTATCGCTGCCTTTATTACGTTAAAGGCAATGATAAACGGCATAAGCGGCAGCACCACATCAAGCGTAACACCCATAAACATAGGCGTAAACAACAGGTTCCACAGACCCATGGTGGCAGTCATGGCAACGACTCCCGCCACCAATGAAACTACATTGACAAGTCCGGCGCGGCTTAGCACGCCGGCTTTTTCTTTGCGTTTCAACAGCAGCACGCGCAAGCCCGAATTGGCAATCACAAGCGCGCCTGTTGAAAGTATGTGCATCAAAATGCCTATCCAGCCGCTTTGCGCACTAACTGTCAGTCCTTGAACAACGCTGACAATTACGGTAAGTATCAGACCATGCTGTGGCCCATAAAGATATGCACATATTATAATCGGTATGTCTGCCGGGTCATATTCAAGAAATGGCACTGCGGGAAAGATCGGAAGATGAATGAAATAAACCAGTACTATCGAAAGGGCGGTAAAAACGCCCATCGCTGCTATGCGATATACTCTAAGCTGTCTTTTGGTCATAAATAAAAAATCCTCCTAAATCGGTATTATACCGCGGAGGCAAAACATCCGAGAAAACCGGTTTATAAAAAACCGATAATCACGGTATATTTTCTTCCATCCAGACTTTAACTGTCGGTGCAGGAATTTCACCTGCTCGGCACACGATGCTAGGTGTGGCATCAAGTGTTCGCGGACTGTCACCGCCGGTGCGGAATTTCACCGACCCCCGAAAATATATAATATTCAGTTATATTTTTATCTTTGTGCGGCCCGGAGAAGGCCGGACGGCCCTCTCCGGGCATAAGTCTATGCAATATTAGCCAATAATTTCGGTTACAACACCGGAGCCAACTGTTCTGCCGCCCTCGCGGATAGCGAAGCGGAGACCCTTTTCGATAGCGATCGGGGTGATAAGCTCGACAGTCATTTCGACGTTGTCACCAGGACGGCACATTTCAACGCCTTCAGGCAGATTGATTACGCCGGTAACGTCGGTAGTTCTGAAGTAGAACTGCGGACGATAACCTGCAAAGAAAGGCTTCGAGCGGCCGCCTTCTTTTTCGGTAAGAACGTAAACGTTGCCCTTGAACTTTGTATAGGGCTTGATAGAGCCGGGTTTGCAGAGAACCTGTCCGCGCTCAATCTCGTCCTTCTGGATACCGCGCAGCAGAACGCCGATGTTGTCGCCTGCTTCTGCCTGGTCGAGCAGCTTGCGGAACATCTCAACACCCGTAACAACGGTGGTTCTGTTCTCGTCGGAAAGACCGACTATCTCGATGGTGTCGCCAACCTTGACGGTACCGCGCTCAACTCTACCCGTTGCAACCGTACCGCGACCGGTGATGGAGAACACGTCCTCAACAGGCATGAGGAAGGGCAGGTCGCTCTTTCTCTCGGGCGTGGGGATGAAGCTGTCAACGGCTTCCATCAGATCCAATATGCACTTATACTCGGGAGATTCCGGGTCAGTGCTGGTGGATTCCAGAGCCTCACGGGCGCTGCCGCGGATAACCGGCGTATCATCGCCCGGGAATCCGTACTCGTTGAGCAGGTCACGAGTTTCCATCTCGACGAGGTCGAGCAGCTCTTCGTCGTCGACAAGGTCAACCTTGTTCATGAAAACGACGATAGCGGGAACGTCAACCTGACGTGCGAGCAGAACGTGCTCGCGGGTCTGCTGCAGGGGACCGTCAGACGCAGCAACAACAAGGATAGCGCCGTCCATCTGAGCCGCACCGGTAATCATGTTCTTGATGTAGTCGGCGTGGCCGGGGCAGTCAACGTGAGCATAGTGACGATTCTGGGACTCATACTCAACGTGACGGGTATTGATTGTAATACCGCGCGCTTTTTCCTCGGGAGCGTTGTCGATCTGGTCATAAGCGAGGTACTCGTTGTTCTGAATTACAAGTGAAAGAGTCTTTGTAATAGCGGCAGTCAGCGTTGTTTTGCCGTGGTCAACGTGGCCGATGGTGCCAATGTTAACGTGAGGCTTAGTTCTTTCAAAACGTGCCTTTGCCATTTTAATTTCCTCCGTATTTATTTATATATGATAATTTATGCCTGGTTGGCGTTACGCACTGAGATAATATCGTCCTGGATGCTCTTCGGAACCTCTGCAAAATGGCTGGGCTCCATAGTATAAACACCGCGACCCTGAGTGCGCGAACGCAGATCGGTTGCATATCCGAACATCTCGGAAAGCGGTACATGAGCGGTAATCTGCTGTCCGCCTGCGGTGGGCTCCATGCTTTGGATAGCGCCGCGGCGGGCGTTGAGGTCGCCCAAGACTTCGCCCATGTAGTCGTCGGGGGTTATGACAACAACCTTCATAATCGGCTCGGTAAGCGCAGGGTCTGCTTTACGCATGGCTTCTTTGAAAGCCATCGAACCTGCTATCTTAAATGCCAATTCCGAGCTGTCGACTTCATGGTAGCTACCGTCGTAAAGCGTCGCAATAACGTCCATGACATTATAACCGGCAAGTACACCCGATTCCATGGCGCTCTGTATACCGGCGTCGACGGCAGGGATGTACTCTCTCGGAATAACACCGCCGACAATCTTGTCGATAAACTCGTATCCCTTTCCGGGTTCGTTAGGTTCAATCTTGATTTTAACGTGAGCGTACTGACCTCTGCCACCGCTCTGACGAGCGTACTTGACATCGGCTTCGGCAGCCTTGCGAATGGTCTCTTTATAAGACACTTGAGGTTTGCCTACATTCGCTTCGACTTTGAACTCACGCAGCAGTCGGTCAACGATAATCTCAAGATGAAGCTCGCCCATACCAGCAATGATGGTTTGACCGGTTTCCGGATCCGTGTAGGAACGGAACGTGGGGTCTTCTTCCGAGAGCTTCGCAAGCGCAACTGCCATCTTATCCTGACCTGCTTTTGTCTTGGGCTCGATAGCAACGCGGATAACGGGCTCCGGGAACTCCATCGACTCGAGGATGACGGGATGGCTTTCATCACAAAGCGTGTCACCCGTAGAGGTGTTCTTGATACCGACAACTGCTACAATCTCACCTGCAGAAACGCTGTCTACATCGCGACGGTCGTTTGCATGCATAAGCAGCAGGCGGCCGAGTCGCTCACGCGAGCGTTTTGTCGAGTTGTATATGACACTGCCCGCATTAACTTGACCCGAATACACGCGGAAGTAGCAGAGCTTACCGACAAACGGGTCGGTCATAATCTTAAATGCAAGTGCGGAGAACGGTTCGCTGTCGTCGGCCCGGCGTTCTATCTCCTCGCCGGTGCTGGGGTCGATACCCTTCACAGGCGGGATGTCAAGCGGTGACGGCATGTAGTCAACTATGGCATCAAGCAGCTTTTGCACGCCCTTGTTGCGATACGATGTTCCACAACATACCGGCACTATCTTGTTTGCGATTGTAGCAGCACGGATTGCCGCGACAAGCTCCTCTTTCGTGATCTCTTCGCCGTTGCAGTATTTTTCAAAAAGCGTCTCGTCGGTTTCTGCCGCTGCTTCGATGAGCTGCGCACGATATTGTTCTGCAAGCTCAACCATATCCGCGGGAATCGGCTCAACTCTCATGTCTTTGCCGAGGTCGTCGTAATATACGTCGGCCTCCATGTTAATCAGGTCTATAATACCGCGGAAATTCTCCTCGGAACCGATCGGAAGCTGGATGGGATGTGGGTTTGCTTTCAGGCGCTCCTTCATCATTTGGATTACATTAAAGAAGTCTGCGCCGGTAATGTCCATTTTGTTTATATAGGCCATACGCGGCACGCCGTAACGGTCGGCTTGACGCCATACTGTTTCAGACTGAGGTTCCACGCCGCCTTTAGCGCAGAATACCGTTACCGAACCGTCCAGCACACGAAGTGAGCGCTCAACTTCAACCGTAAAGTCAACGTGTCCAGGGGTGTCAATGATATTTATCCGGTGGTTCTTCCAGTAGCAGGTGGTGGCGGCGGAAGTTATAGTAATTCCGCGCTCCTGCTCCTGCTCCATCCAGTCCATCGTAGCGGAACCTTCATGAGTCTCGCCCAGCTTGTGATTGATACCAGTGTAGAAAAGTATTCGCTCGGTGGTCGTGGTCTTTCCGGCGTCAATATGCGCCATTATACCTATATTGCGTGTCCGCTCAAGAGGATAATCTCTCGGCATTAATATTTCTTCTCCTTATTCTATACAGCCAAAACTTCCCGTCGGCCGGGCAAATGCCCTGTCCGATAGGGGAAATGCTTCTATTACTCTATATTTGTATTTATTAATTTTATCAAATTATCAGAATTAATACCTATAGTGAGCAAAAGCCTTGTTGGATTCTGCCATTCTATGGGTTTCTTCTTTTCTTCTAACTGCGCCGCCGGTGTTGTTAATAGCGTCGATTATTTCGGCTGCGAGTTTCTCGGCCATGGTGCGTTCACTGCGGAGTCGCGAGTATGTGCGCAGCCAGCGCAGACCAAGCGTCAATCGGCGCTCCGGCCGGACTTCCATGGGTACCTGATATGTGGAACCGCCCACACGTCTTGCCTTTACCTCGAACACAGGCATGATGTTCTCAAGAGCGGCGTTAAACGCCTCGAGCGGGTCCTTGCCTGTCTTCTGCTGGACAATTTCAAAGGCTTGGTATACTATTTTCTGTGCAATGCCTTTTTTGCCATCATACATTATATTGTTGATGAGCTTCGTAACCAGCTTTGAGTTGTATACCGGATCCGGCAGAACGTCTCTCTTAGGTACCTTACCTCTTCTCGGCACTGGTCTTCCCTCCTTCATTATAAAAATGTTATCACAGGTACTCGAAACCTAAGTTTCGTTGCGCACGGAGAGGTTAACAGGTTGATATATAAATTATATTATAAATCTTCGTTAACCGCAACGTGACAATGATGAAAAATTCAAATGTTTTTTTACTTTTCGGCCTTTGCACCGTATTTGGAACGGCCCTGTTTGCGGCCGGCAACGGCAGCGGTGTCAAGTGCGCCGCGAATAATGTGATAGCGCACACCGGGCAGGTCGCGGACTCTGCCGCCCCGGATAAGTACTACCGAGTGTTCCTGCAGGTTGTGACCTTCGCCGGGGATATATGCTATCGCCTCGAGCTCGTTCGTCAACCTGACCTTCGCGAATTTCCGCAACGCAGAGTTAGGCTTTTTGGGAGACCTTGTAGCAACCTGCGTGCAGACACCGCGCTTTTGAGGAGAGCTCTGATAGTACGGCCTGTTGGTCAGCTTGTTGAGACCTCTCTGCAGCAGCGGAGACTTCGACTTGTAGACCTTTCTCTGCCGTCCGTGTCTAACGAGCTGGTTAAAGGTTGGCATGTCATTCCTCCTTCTTCGAAAATTTATAATATAAATATATATTTCCCATGGAGGCCGGTCAAATTCAGGCAAACTTCAAATTTGACTTATAAAAAGCCAAGTTTGTAAATTTTGCCATGAAAAACAACACGTATCTCGCATGAAAATACAACATAGTATACCACCACAACAAAGATTTTGTCAAGGGTTATGAAAAACAAGTGAAAAATTCAGCAAAGCGCACAACGCATATCAAACCGATGCAAAGCGTTTGCGGTGATATGCCACGCACCGGCCATTGCTGCAGTGGGTACCTTTGTTTTTATCTACCAGGGGGAGCTTCCGGCGGGAGGAAGCTCCCCCTTTATTTTTTGGATTATATATTAATCAAAGTCGCTTACGTCGTCGTCATAGCTGACGTCGCCATCGTCGCCGTCGTCGTACATGTCGTCAAACTCGATGTCCATGAGATTGTCGTCGTCGAAATCATTATGCATCATCAGACCGCTTGAATCGCGCTGGGCATCGTATACGGGCAGATTAACCTTGCGCATCTCGGCGGCAGCGTTGACGAACGGGTTTTGCCCCTGTTCATACGGCTCGCCGCGTTCTATCTCCACATTGCGATAACGCTCCATGCCCGTACCGGCAGGGATCAGCTTGCCGATAATTACGTTCTCTTTAAGCCCGCGCAGATGGTCGACTTTACCTTTGATGGCCGCTTCGGTAAGCACCTTCGTGGTCTCCTGGAAGGACGCGGCCGAAAGGAACGACTCGGTAAGCAGCGAAGCTTTGGTTATACCCTGCAGCGCGGGAGATGCCACAGCCAACCGCAGCGTGCGCTCGCCGGCGTCTATGCGCTTCTGGATGGCTTCGTTTTCTTCCTCAAACTCGTTGATGTCGACAAGCGAGCCGAGCAGAAGATAGGTATCGCCGGGATCTTCGATTTTAACCTTGCGCGTCATCTGACGGGCGATGATTTCGATGTGCTTGTCGTTTATGGCTATCGACTGGCTGCGGTAAACGCGCTGAATTTCACGGATTATATAGTCGTATACCGCATCGAGACCGCTTATGCGCGTAATGTCGACGGGGTTGAGGTGACCTTCGGTGAGCGGCTGACCGCGCTCAACGTGATCTCCTTCGTTGACCAGAATCCGGACACCATAGGGCGACTGATAGGTTGCCGCCTCGCCTGTGTCGGGGTTTGTAACCGTAATTGCGCGCGTGCGCTTTACGTCTGATATAGAGACTACGCCGTCTAGCTCGGAGATGATTGCCATGTTTTTGGGACGGCGCGCCTCAAACAGCTCTTCGACGCGCGGGAGACCCTGCGTGATGTCGGCGCCGGCGACACCGCCCGTGTGGAAGGTACGCATTGTGAGCTGCGTACCCGGCTCGCCTATGGACTGGGCGGCAATAATGCCGACAGCCTCGCCGACATTGACGGGCAGACCGGTTGCAAGGTCGGCGCCATAGCAGCGTGCGCAAACCCCGTGCTTGGTCTTGCACTCGAATACCGAGCGGATATAAACACGCTCGATGCCGGCTTTGAGTATCTTTGCCACATGCTCCTCGGTGAGCATAATGTCGCCTTCGGCGATTACCTCGCCCGTATTCGGGTCGACTACAGGCTCGATTGTGTAGCGGCCGAGTATTCTGTCACGCAGCGGCTCTATCACCTCGGAACCGTCTGTGATGGCGGAAACCCAAATACCGTGGCCGGTTCCGCAGTCCGATTCGCGGATAATGACGTCCTGTGCGACGTCGACAAGACGACGCGTGAGGTAACCCGAGTCTGCGGTTTTAAGCGCCGTGTCTGACAGGGACTTGCGCGCACCACGCGCCGCGATGAAGTACTCGAGAATATTAAGCCCTTCGCGGAAGTTGGACTTAATAGGAATTTCCATCGTGCGGCCCGTGGCCGAGTACATAAGCCCGCGCATACCGCCGAGCTGGCGCATCTGTTTTATGCTGCCTCGAGCTCCCGAATCACTCATCATCCTGATTGGATTGTACTTTTCGAGACTCTGCTGCAGCGCGGTAGTGACGTCTTTCGTTGTCTCGTCCCAAATCGACAGCACGCTCTTATAGCGTTCTTCTTCGGTAAGCATACCGCGATGGAACATCCGTGTGATTTCCTCGACCTTCTTCTCAGCAGCTTTGACCATATCTTTCTTTTCGGGCGGTACCACGATGTCGGTCATCGATATGGAAATCGCGCTCTTTGTGGCGTACTTGAAGCCTATGCTCTTGATTTCGTCCAGCATTATGGCAGTAGCCGATACGCCATGGCGCTTTATGCAGCGGTCAACTATCTGCCCGAGGTCGGCAGAGGTTACCTCGAAGTTGATTTCAAGGTCAAACTGTTTTTCGGGGTCGCTGCGATCCACATAGCCGAGGTCCTGAGGTATCGGGTTGTTAAAGATCAAGCGACCGAGCGTTGCGTCAACGATGCCGGATACCTGCCGGCCGTCGATTTCCCGCGTCATGCGCACTTTTATCGGCGCATGCAGTCCCAGATAGCCGTTTTCATAAGCCATCAGAGCTTCGTTGTAGTCGCGGAAATAGTGTCCCTCGCCGGGCTCACCTTCTTTGACGACGGTCAGGTAATACGCGCCGAGCACCATGTCCTGTGTAGGCACCGCAACGGCGCGACCGTCCACAGGCTTCAGCAGGTTGTTCGCCGAAAGCATCAGGAACCTGGCCTCGGCTTGAGCTTCGGCTGAAAGCGGGACATGCACCGGCATCTGGTCGCCGTCAAAGTCGGCGTTGAAGGCGGCACAAACCAGCGGGTGGAGCTGTATAGCGCGTCCCTCGACGAGCACAGGCTCAAACGCCTGTATCGAAAGGCGATGGAGGGTGGGCGCGCGGTTGAGCAAGACAGGATGCTCTTTGATAACAGCCTCAAGCGCGTCCCAAACCGAGGGGTCGACGCGCTCCACTTTCTTTTTCGCGTCTTTGATGTTGGACGCTTTTTGGGTTTCGACCAGCCGTTTCATGACAAAAGGCTTAAACAGCTCAAGAGCCATTTCTTTCGGCAGGCCGCACTGATATATCTTAAGCTCGGGGCCGACAACGATAACCGAACGGCCCGAGTAGTCAACACGTTTACCGAGCAGGTTCTGGCGGAAACGTCCTTGTTTGCCGCGCAGCATCTCGGAAAGCGACTTGAGCGGACGGTTGGACGGCCCGGTCACGGGTTTGCCACGACGTCCGTTGTCAATCAGCGCGTCGACCGCTTCCTGAAGCATGCGCTTTTCGTTGCGGATTATAATGTCGGGTGCCGACAGTTCCACCAGCCTGCGCAGCCGGTTGTTGCGGTTTATGACGCGTCGGTAAAGGTCGTTGAGGTCGGACGAAGCAAAGCGCCCGCCGTCAAGCTGTACCATCGGGCGAATATCCGGCGGGATGACCGGTATAACCTCGAGTATCATCCACTCTGGGCGGTTGCCCGATTTGCGCAGCGACTCAACAACGTCAAGCCGCTTTATAATGCGCAGTTTTTTTTGGCCGGTGGTGGTTTCAAGCTCGCGCTTGAGCTGCGCGGAAAGCTCGTCTATATCGATTTCGGCCAAAAGCTCCCTGATGGCTTCGGCTCCCATACCGACTCTGAAGTCGTCTTCGTATCGCTCATACATCTCGCGATACTCGCGTTCGGTTAGAAGCTGCTTTTTCTGCAGCGGCGTGTCGCCCGGGTCGATAACTATATACTGTGCAAAATACAGGACTTTTTCAAGAAGGCGGGGCGAAAGGTCAAGCAGCAGCCCCATGCGGGAAGGAATTGCGCGGAAGTACCATATATGTGAAACGGGCGCAGCCAGCTCTATATGGCCCATGCGTTCGCGCCGTACTTTTTTGGTTGTTACCTCAACACCGCACTTTTCGCAAACCTTGCCTTTATAGCGGGTGCGTTTATATCTTCCGCAAAGACATTCCCAGTCTTTTGTCGGACCGAAAATACGCTCGCAAAACAAGCCGTCGCGTTCAGCCTTCAGAGTACGGTAGTTGATGGTCTCGGGCTTTTTAACCTCGCCGTGCGACCAGCTTCTAATCATTTCGGGAGACGCCAGTCCGATTTTTATAGAATCAAACGTGTTGTGTTCCATCACAAGCATCATGCAAAGACGCGCCGGCCCGCGTCATTGGTCAGCCCGGCATCCGTCGCGTCTTTGCCTTTCCCTTTCTGTAAATTTTTCAAGCCAGCTTCTCCTCATTGTATCTCGTCATCGAAGCTTTCGCTTTCGCCCAATGTTATATCGTCTATATCGGCGTCGTCTTCGTATATTTCTTCTTCGACTTCTTCTTCGTGCATTCCGTCGGATGTAGCGGTATCGTCGACCGATTCGCCAACATCCTCTTCGGTGACATAGGCGGGCGTATCACTGTCTTCGTCGCTGAAAGACGACAGATCGATCTCGTTGCCGTTTTTGTCAAGCACGCGCACGTCAAGGCACAGCGACTGAAGCTCTTTGACAAGCACCTTGAACGATTCGGGCACACCGGGCGTAGGTATGCTTTCGCCTTTGACTATCGCCTCGTAGGTTTTGACCCGTCCGGTCGTGTCGTCGCTCTTGACGGTGAGTATCTCCTGCAGCGTATATGCAGCGCCATACGCTTCGAGCGCCCACACTTCCATTTCACCGAAACGCTGGCCGCCAAACTGCGCTTTACCGCCCAGCGGCTGCTGGGTGACAAGCGAATAGGGGCCGGTGCTGCGTGCGTGAATCTTGTCGTCGACAAGGTGATGCAACTTGAGATAATACATGATACCGACTGTGACGGGGTTGTCAAACGGCTCGCCGGTGCGGCCGTCGTAAAGCGTCACTTTGCCAGATTCATCAAGGCCTGCCATCTTGAGGCACTCGATGATGTCGTCCTCGGTCGCGCCGTCGAACACCGGCGTTGCGACCTTCCAGCCCAGTTTCTTTGCCGCTATTCCGAGGTGAACCTCAAGCACCTGACCGATGTTCATTCGTGACGGCACGCCCAGCGGGTTGAGCACAATATCAAGCGGCGTACCGTCCGCAAGAAACGGCATGTCTTCGGGTGGAAGTATGCGTGAAATGACGCCCTTGTTTCCGTGGCGGCCGGCCATCTTGTCGCCGACCGAAATTTTGCGCTTTTGCGCCACGTAAACGCGCACGGATTTGTTTACTCCGGGCGGCAGCTCGTCGCCGTTTTCGCGCGAGAACACCTTGACATCGACGACTATCCCCGACTCGCCGTGAGGCAAGCGCAGCGAGGTGTCGCGCACATCGCGTGCCTTTTCGCCGAATATGGCGCGCAGCAGGCGTTCTTCGGCAGTTAGTTCGGTTTCGCCCTTGGGAGTTGTTTTACCGACAAGGATATCACCGGCGCGAACTTCCGTACCCTTGCGGACTATGCCGTCGGGCGAAAGGTCTTTCAGCGCGTCTTCACTGACGTTCGGAATCTCGCGGGTTATCTCCTCCGGCCCGAGCTTGGTGTCGCGCGCATCGTGAATATATTCTTCTATATGAATCGACGTATATGTGTCGTAACGTACAAGATTTTCGTTTATAAGAACTGCGTCCTCGTAGTTATAGCCCTCCCACGCCATAAATCCTACCAGAACGTTTTTGCCAAGCGCTATCTCGCCATCGCGGGTCGCGGGCCCGTCGGCTATAATGTCGCCTTTTTCGACACGGTCTCCGACGTTTACTATCGGGCGCTGGTTGATGCATGTGCCCTGGTTGGAGCGTTTGAATTTTATAAGGTGATAGGTGGTCTTCTTTCCACTGTCCTCACGTATAGTAATCTCGTCGGAGGCTACGCGCTCGACAACGCCGCCCTCTTTAGCAATAACAAGGACGCCCGAGTCGACCGCGGCTTTGTATTCCATACCCGTGCCCACAATCGGCGCATCGGTAACAAGCAAAGGCACCGCCTGCTTTTGCATGTTCGAGCCCATCAGAGCGCGGGAGTTGTCGTCGTTTTCAAGGAAGGGGATCATCGAGGTGGCAACAGAGACCACCATCTTGGGCGACACGTCCATAAAGTCTGCCTCGGACGCGTCGATCTCTATAATCTCGGTGCGGTGACGGGCCGTCACGCGCTTGTTTATGAACCGGCTGTTTTCGTCAAGCGGTTCGTTCGCCTGTGCGATTATATAGTCGTCCTCTTCGTCGGCCGTCATGTATACGATTTCGTCGGTAACGACACCGGTAGCTTTGTCGACACGGCGATGCGGCGCCTCGATAAAGCCGTATTCGTTAATCCTTGCATAGGTCGCAAGATATGAGATAAGACCTATGTTCGGTCCTTCCGGTGTCTCGATAGGACACATGCGGCCGTAGTGGGTGTAGTGAACGTCGCGCACCTCAAACGACGCACGGTCGCGCGAAAGTCCGCCCGGCCCGAGCGCCGAGATGCGGCGTTTATGCGTAAGTTCGGCCAGCGGGTTGCTCTGGTCCATAAACTGTGACAGAGGCGAGCTTCCGAAAAACTCGCGTATCGCAGTTAAGATAGGCCGAATGTTTATAAGCTGCTCGGGGGTGACCGATTCGGTCTCCTGGATGGTCATGCGTTCCTTGACTATCTTGTCCATCCTGGAAAACCCGATCCGGAGCTGGTTCTGCAGCAGCTCTCCGACCGAACGCAGGCGGCGGTTGCCAAGGTGGTCGATGTCATCCTCGTACCCGACCCCGTGCGAGAGACAGACAAGATAGTTTATCGACGCAAATATATCATCTTTGGTTATATATCTCGGAACAAGCTCGGATATGCGCTGTTTGCACTCGGCAACCAGAGCTTCGCGGTCGTCTCCGTGCTTTTCAAGTATTTCAAGCAGCACAGAGAGCTTCACGCGATCGCGCACACCAATCTCGGAAAGATCGTATCCGAGCACATCGGCAGGATAAACCATGCCGTTTGAAAGCACTTTAAGCTCGTGACCTTCACCGATGTCAAGGTAAGCCTCATTGACGCCGGCGCGCTCTATAGCAGTAGCCTTCTCTCTGTCTATCTGCTCGCCCGCGTCATACAAAAGCTCGCCCGTTATGGGAGAGATGACCGGCCTGGACAAGGTGCGGCCCTCTAAGCGATGGCCGATCGACAGCTTTTTATCAAACTTATAGCGGCCGACCGCAGCAAGGTCGTACCGTCTGGTGTCGAAAAACAAATTGTTTATAAGAACCTGTGCGGATTCAACGAGCGGCGGCTCTCCGGGTCTCAGCCTTTTGTATATCTCCTTGAGCGCTTCGTCCCCGGCGGTCGTGCCGTTTTTCTCGGCTTCGGCCTGACAGCCGTCTCGCTCAAGCGTCGCAGTGATTTTAACGTCGTCGCCGAACAGAGCGATAATATCCGCATCGTTTTCCACGCCCAGCGCCCTGATAAGGACGGTTATCGGTATTTTGCGGTTCTTATCTATTCTGACATAGAAAATGTCGGAAGAGTCTGTTTCATACTCCAGCCAAGCCCCGCGATACGGAATAACCGTAGCAGTGTACAGACGTTTACCCGATTTGTCCAATTCCGACGAATAATATATACCGGGAGAACGCACTATCTGGGATACAATGACGCGCTCCGCGCCGTTAATGATGAATGTTCCGTTTTCGGTCATGAGCGGGAAATCGCCCATGAAAATGTCACGTTCAAGCAGCTCTCCCGTTGTCTTGTTGTGCAGGCGCACGGTAACACGCAGCGGCGCCGCGTAGTTTACGTCGCGCTCCTTGCACTCCTCCACCGAATATTTCGGCGTGGAGTCGAGATGGTAACCGACAAACTCGATAGAAAGGTTGCCCGAATAGTCGGTAATCGGCGAAACATCGCGAAGTACCTCCATCAGGCCTTCGTCAAGAAACCATTTATACGATTTCTTTTGCACCTCTATCAGGTTAGGCATCTCGAGCGCTTCGTCGATCTTGGAAAAGCTCATTCGAGTAGTTCGACCGAGCTTCACGGGTTTGACCATGCGAAAATCACTCCGTTCGATTGAAAAATTGTTTTATAACTGTCCCGGATACCAGCGTCGCGTGATTATGTAAAACGCTTGAAGTTCGCGCGCGAGAATTTCGCGTGCGAAAAGACGCTGCATTCCAAAACCCGCGCGAAAATTTGCGTCAAGCTCTCCGCACCGAAAAGTGGACAGACTTTTTTGAAGATAAAACTAAAATTCGGGCGCAACATGACAAAGTTACCCGGCACACACCCCGTCGGCATGCGTCTTGCCGACGGCTCCAATTTGTGCGTTCCGGTAACTTTGTTACATCTTACTCCCGAAAAGAGCCTATCTTAATATTATCCACCATAAGGCAGGAAATATTATCCACCATAAGGCAGGAATTGTTTAGAAACCAGCTTGTTAGGCTGATTTTGGGGGCTTTTTGCAGGCGCCGTGTGCGCCGCACTGCCCCAGATTTTAATCGCGCAGGCTACAATTATAACACACACCGGCGCATTTGTCAACAACAAATAATAACTTTACAATAATTTAACAAATAAAAAGGTGTAAAAACATATTGCTTTCAGCCACAAATTGTGGTATTATAATAAATCGATACATGTTAAATCTAAACCGACAGGAGGTGCAGGCATTGGCGAATATAAAATCAGCGGAAAAGCGCGTAAAGGTTACGGCGGCAAGGACGCTTCGCAATAGAATGGCGAAATCCGCGATGAAAACGGCTATAAAGAAGTTCAGAACAGCGGCGGAAGCAAATAACTACGAAGCCGCCCTGGCTGCATATAAAGTTGCGGTCGCCAAGGTAGACCGCGCCGCGACAAAAGGTGTTATAGCGAAAAACTATGCAGCGCGCCAAAAAAGCCGCCTTACTCGCGAGCTTAACGCGCTCCGCGCCGCACAGTAAGGGCGCACACGCGACCAGCAATGTCCGGGTAAATTAGGTCGGAAATAAAAAACGCACCCGTTAACGCTATTGCGTTCGGTGTTGGGTGCTGTTTTTTATTTCCGATTTTGTTTTTACCCCGCTGGGCTGCTTAATCGCCCTCCAGCCCGCGCATGTAGCTTATATACTGGTAAAACGCCACACCGGGCTCGGCAAGCTCGCGTGACCAGCGCTTTACCCACTCGTATGAATAAAACCCGTCGTATCCTATGGCTGAAAGCGATTTATACGCCTCCTCCACGGGGATGTCGCCATATCCGGTGAGCATGTAGGTTATCTTCCCGTTTGTTCCGCGAACCGAGTCTTTTACATGCACATGTTTTATGTATTTGCCCAACTGCGACACCGTCGCTTCGGGGCGCTCTCCAAAAAAGCGCACGGTGTGGTGAATATCCCACAGCACGCCGGCGTTTGGCATGTCGACCCGCTCGATGAACTGCAGCATTTCGTTTGACCCGGCAAGCCAGCCGTTTGTCTCGATAAGCAGCGTGACACCGAAATTTTCGGCGAACCTGCAAAGCGATTTGAAGCGAAACAGCACGTCTTCCGCGTCAACCGGGCCGCTCGGCTCTGGCGTGCATTCACCAAGCACACGCACATACGGCACTCCCAGCTTTGCCGCGAGCATTACATAGTCTTTGACTTCAAACTCTGCCGCGGCGATATTGGGATTTGCGGCAAGATAGGCGCCTGACGTGAGTATGGGAATCGAGATTTTTGCGGCGCGCAGCTTTTCTTTTGCTTCTTCAATATGTTCGGGCTGAAACTCCCGCACGCGCGGAGCGTAAATCTCGTCGCCGACCCCGCGCACCTCAATTCCGTTATAGCCGAGGTCGGCGGCAATGGCGAACACCTCGCCGAATTCCCAATCCGGGCAGCCGAGCGTTGAAAATGAAAGTTTCATTGTCAATGTAAATTCTCCTCCTGCTCACGCGGTTTCGATAGCTGCAACTTCACCCAGGCCCAGCTCCTCAATGGCGGCTTCGCGGAGCTTGTATTTTTGAACTTTGCCCGCCGCGTTCATCGGGAAGCTGTCAACAATTTTTACATACGAGGGTGTTTTATGCTTTGCCATGTGCGTGCGCACATATTCCTTTATCTCCTCTTCGTCTATTATAGCACCCTCTTTGGGTATAATGCAAGCCATAATTTCTTCGCCATAGACTTTGGAGGGCACGCCTATGACTTGAACGTCCATAACCTTTGGATGGGTGTATATGAAATCTTCGATTTCTTTCGGGTAGATATTTTCTCCCCCGCGGATAATCATATCTTTGATGCGGCCGGTAATCTTATAATAACCGTCCTCGTCGCGACAGGCAAGGTCGCCCGTGTGCAGCCAGCCGTCACTGTCTATCGCCTGCGCCGTAGCCTCAGGCATTTTGTAATAACCCTTCATTATGTTGTATCCGCGCGCACAGAACTCGCCGATTTGACCGGGCTCGGTCAGCTCCTCGCCGGTCGCGGGGTCGACGATTTTGGTCTCAACGCCCGGCAGCGGTCTCCCAACGGTGTTGACGCGTTTTTCTATCGGGTCGTCGGTCACCGTCATGGTGCAGCCCGGCGACGCCTCGGTCTGCCCGTAAGTAATCGTCACCTCTTGCATGCCCATTTCCTCAATCACCTGGCGCATTGTCTTTATGGGACAGGGCGAGCCTGCCATAATGCCGGTGCGGAGGCACAATTTGAAGTTTTTAAACTCGGGATGCTCGAGCAGCGCTATAAACATGGTAGGCACGCCATGGAATACGGTGCATCGTTCACGCTCGAGCGTGCGCAGCACTTTTATCGGGCTGAAATAGTTGACCAGCACGATTGTGGAGCCGTGCGTGACACAGGCCAGCGTGGCCAGCACCAGTCCGAAGCAATGGAAAAGCGGCACCGTCAGGCAAAGGCGATCTTTTTCGGTCAGCTTCATGCAATCGCCTATAGACATTCCGTTATTGAGTATATTATAGTGCGTGAGCATCACACCCTTCGGGAAACCGGTTGTACCCGAAGTGTACTGAATATTTACGACATCGTGGCATTTTATACCTGCCACCGCAGCTTGAAACTCGGCCTCGTCAACGGTATCGGCAAGCGTGTCCAGCTCGCGCCAGTTGTACATGCCCGGATGCGTTTTTTTGTCGACGGTTACTACTGTTTTCAGGGTCGGCAGCGCGCGACATTCGAGCGATGCTCGGTTTTGCGTTTTAATCTCGGGGCAGAGCTGGTATAAAATATCTATATACGAGACATCTTTGTAGCCGTCGCAGCATACAATCATTTTCGTGTCCGAGTGCCTAAACAGATACTCTGCCTCGTGTATTTTATATGCGGTATTGACGGTCACAAGAACCGCGCCGAGCTTTGCCGCTCCAAACAGCGTTAGCAGCCAATGCGGGTAGTTTGTCGCCCAAATAGCGATATGGTCGCCCGGTCGCAGTCCGAGCGCATAAAATGCGCGGGCCACGCGCTCGCATTCGGCGTTGAACTCGGCATAGGTGCGGCGATATTTTATCTCCTCGCCGCCAATTACATCCTCAAACACGACAGCCTCGTGGTCCGGGAACCTTCCGGCCATATAATCAAGCTGCTGTCCCAGGGTTCTTTCGATAAATTCCATGCGCAAAAAGCCTTCCTTTCGTTCGATAGAGGTATTTAAAGCGTGACAAATAAAAAAGCTCCGTCCGACCGCGCAACAATACGCGAGATCGGACGGAGCGTAAATTTCACTCCGCGGTACCACCGAAATTGCCCAAACATAGCCGGGCCACCTCATTCGGATACTTAGGCAGTTTCGCCTGCATATCCTATCTCTGTAACGGGAGATCCCGTGCCGATTACTCAAGCCACAGCGTTAGCACAGGCTTTTTCACCAAGCCGGCTCGGAAGTGAGTTTCCGCAGACCGCGGTAAGGCGCTCGCAGCGTAACGCTTTTAGGCGTTATGCGCCTCTCTCTGTGACCGCGGGCGATGCGTACTTGGCTTCGTCATCGCCTTTTAAACTATCGATTTACGCGATTATATCATGTAGCAGGGTTTTTGTCAAGCGGGCAAGGTGCACAAATGCGGCACAGGTTGCAGTGCCTGCATATACTGCCGGTGAAACGCCACAAAATCCCCCAGCGCCCTTTCGCGTCCGCCGGCTGCGCGATAACAAAGCACAGCCATAAAGGGGCGCATCTAACTGCTATAAACTTTTCATCTGCTTCAAAGACTTGCCCGCCACCGCAATAGCGGTCATCGGTTTAAGGGTCAAACCGCGTTTCGATAACCTTATCACACTCCGGCGGTGAGTAACGCCAGTAGCCGATGTGCATGCCTGCCTTGATGCCGTCCACATACGCCGGACGCTTTGGCGGACCGGGCGGCGCATTGTAGACATCGACAATCACAAGCTTGATTTTCATTTTGGCGGGATTGATGCTTTTTATGTAGACGGCGGCGCTTTGTCCGGGCTCGACGTCGGGCGTATACTCGGCAAGTCCCGCAAGATTGGGCGTCAGCTCTATAAACACCCCATAGCTCTCCACGCCGCGAATTATGCCTGCAACCGTATGCCCCGGCTGGAATTTCGCGGCATTTTCGAGCCATGTGCCGAGCAGCTCTCTTTGTGAAATGCTTATCCTTCCCGTTTCGCGGTCGATGGAGCGAACACAGGCAAGGATGTTCATGCCGCACCACAATCTGTCGCGCGGATGCGAGATGCGCGACACAGAAATTGAGTCTATCGTCATCAGCGATACATACCCGCAGCCTATGTCGGCGAACGCGCCGAAGTGTTCGAGATGAGTTATCTTGGCGTCTATGACGTCGCCCGGCTCCAGCCCGTAAAGGTATGCCTCATAGCACTCGCGCTGAGCCTCGCGCCTTGACAGAAGCGCATTGCCGTCCGGCGTAAATCCCAGCACTTTAAAGCAAACGGGCTTGCCCACCCGGGTCAAAATCGCAATGTCTCTTGGCGGGCCGGCGTTGGGATTCGGGTCGTATAATACTTCCTCGCGCGGTATAAAGCCTTTGATTCCGTCGCACAGCTCAACTTCAAGGCTTAGATCGGACACGCAGCGGACAGCTTGTGCCTCGAGTATCGTTCCCTCAATGCAGGCGCGCTCAAGCGCCGCACGGGACGAAATTGCCAGTCTGTTCTGCGGCGTGCACAGCAGTCCGCCCTCCGGCGGATATTTTTTTGCGCTATCGAATATGTCGGTCCTCATTTTATACTCCATCCTTTAAATTAATATCGGCATAATTCTGTAACATGTTTATTATGCCGACGGACGAAATATGTTCATCTCATCAAAAACGCACCGACAAATGCAGATAAACTTTCGCATGGCACATTCTGTGGCTGCTCATAATACAAAAGCCGCCCGCCGATCGAGCTGCGGGTGGCAAAACCATAAGCTTTCGCACCTGCTATTTCCATTTCACGCACCGTACCCGCTTTGCCGGGATAGCCCGGCCGGCAAGGGTGCCACAGTAACTTCAAAGTTCAGCCGTGCGGCAAATGAGCTGACCTTTGTATGTTTCTGCAATCGCATAGCTCGGACGCCCGCCAACCGACCGGCCAATGCTGCCGGGACAGACCACATAAAGCGGCTTTTCGCCCGTGCCGTCGCGCGGGGGCATATACTCGCAATGGGCTACATGCGTGTGCCCGTAAAACACTGCGTCGGCACCGAGCTCGCGTGCGCGTGCTATAAGCGCTATATCGCTGTATTTCACTCTGTACTTGTGCCTATGCGTGAAAAAGAAGACAAAACCGTCGAGCTGTGTGACCACCTCGGAAGGGGGCATTTCGCCTTGATAGAAAATATCGCAGTTGCCCGCGACCGATATAATGCGTTTGTCTTTCAGCAGTGCGGCCGCGGCTGCAAACTCGCGCACGCCGTCGCCAAGATGGACAAACACGTCGGCGTCATCGTGCATTTTCATAACCTTTCGCAGTCGGCTCATGTCGCCGTGCGAATCCGATAAAATAACTGCTTTCATCTTCGAGTTTTTATCCTGTTTGCGGCTAAAATCTTGACTTTCGCTGGCACATCCCCGATTGTAACATATACTGTTACAAAACACAAGCGAGAGCGAGGTATTTGCATGAATATAGATTTGGAGATGCTTGCCAAACTCAGACAGCTCGACGAGCGACAGCTTGCCGAGGCGATTTTGACGCTGGCGGAAGCCGCCGGTGCCGACGAGAAGCAAAAAAAGCGCCTGCTCGAGAATGTTGGGTACATAAGACGCCGCATTCAAACAGCGACCGACAAAGAGCTTCTGCGCACAGCGGAAAAACTGACTGGCGGAAGTGAATTCGATCAGGGCAAGGTCGACGAGCTGCTGAAGAAGTTTAGGGGGCTGTGATAGATGAGCGATAACCGTTCCGATTTATCCAGCATGTTGGGCAAAGTGATAAGCAATCCCGAGGCAATGCAGACAATTATGAAAATCGCCGGTGAATTAAAGGACGCAAAAACCGAAGCTGCCGAAGCAGAAGAAGACAATCCCCAGCCCGCAGCAGACGGTTCGACCGAACAGACAGCCGTTGCAAATCCGCATCATCACCATCACGAAGGCAAGAAACGCGACGAGGAGGAGGAAAATCGCATCCGCCTGCTTGTCGCTTTGAAGCCATACTTAAACGATGACCGGCGCGAAAAAGCGGACATTATGATTCGTCTGCTGAAACTGCTGCGGTTTACCGATCTCAACGAGCTTACCAAGCTGCTCGGCGATCTCTCTAAATGAATAGGGGGTGGCCGAACTTGTATCCACGCTCTTCGTCACGGCGTCCGATGATACCGCCGCCCGATTATAGCGGAGTTCTGTTCGACGGGACCACAGATGCCTCCGACCAGCAGGAAAAGCCAAGCGGCGAGCTGCCCGCACCCGCAGATGAGGCCGCCGGAGGGAAAACATCCGCCGAAAACAATGCCGAGCAGCCGGAAAAAACGGCTCAGCGGCGCAAGCAGGAGCCGGACCAAAACGTCACTCTCCCGCTACCTGCTCCCGAAGTTAACGGAATTGACGACTGTCTGCCCCGCTATCCGCTGCCTCGCAGGCCTTTCAGCCAGTATTACAATCGGAGGCGCAAAAAATATACGCTTATTGACGACACTCCGAGCATCGACAAACCTGCTCAAACCGTGATCAGAAATCCGCTTATGGGGCTGCTCGCAAACGCCGGGTTCGACGACCTGCTGCTTGCCGCGCTTATTTTTATGATGCTTGAGAGCGGTTCCGATCCAATCACAGTCCTGCTTCTCGGGCTTTTACTTATTTAACCGCGGCGATGAACGGGGTTTTCATCGCGCGCATCAGCCAAACAAAACAAGCCGCAGCACGCAGATTATGCACAACGCGGCTTGTTTTGCTTTATCTCCGAATTTGTAGACAAGAACAAAAACCGACCCGCACGATACTTTGTTTGCAGGCATCGCGCGGTTTTTTCTGTGACTAATTTTCCACGTCTATGAGGCGGGACAGCCTGATTTCCACTCGCCTGTTCATGGCTTTTTCTTCTTCGGTTTCGCCTTTTGTATACGGCTCCGTACTCGAGAATGCGGAAAGTACCATTTTGTTTTTCGGCATTCCGCACTCGGCGACAAAATATCTCATAACCGTAAGTGAGCGCTGAGAAGAAAGCTCCCACGAGTTGAAATTTGTGCTTATTTCGTCAATCTCGACCCAGGCGGTGTGCCCGCATATCTCTATTTTATATATTTCGTTATAAGCTTCTTTTATTATATCGGCAACAAGCGATAAAATCTCGTAGCTGCCTTCTTTCAGCTCGGCAAGGTCGGGATAAAACAGGACACCTTCTCTCATCCTGAGATATACATAGTTGTCCACCCGCTCGACGTCCAGCTGGTCGCCATAGCCCTTTTTTCTAACAATCGCAGCAATCTTGTTGACGAACTCGTCGAGGTCGTACATTATTCCTGTCCCGGTTTCTTCCTCTGTGTCGGGCTCCGGCTCTGTTATTGCTTCGGTTTCGGTCACAGGCTCGGTTTCCGCTTCGATTTGAAGGATCATTTCCTCTACATCTGCCAAATCGCTATGTTCAGGGTCGATCAGCACTATGCCCGACTCTTTGTTTCCGCCGAGCAGGTCGCTCATCACGTTGGTAAGATTTTTAAATTTCTGCAGGTCTATGGTGCTTATCATATAGAGCATTATAAACATGACCAGCAGGTTGTTCATCAAATCGGCGTATGTAGTCAGCCATGTGCCGGGGGAGACTTTATTGTAGTCCGGTACTTTGCGTTTCATCACTTATCTCCGTATTTTACCGCAAATTGCACACATCTTAAAATCAACCCGAATTGCTGTTGCTGTTTCGATTTCTGTCGGTCCCCACCATGCGAAGCACTTCTGCCCTTCTTCTCTTTGTTCCCAAGGCGTATGCCTCAAGCTGTTCGTGCAGCATCTTTGGGTTGGCGCCGTTTCTTATCGCGCAGACGGCGTCGATAATCATTTCCTTTTCAAGCCTGAAATTCGCAAGTCTGGTCTTCAGCTTTTGAGCAATAGGCGAAAAAAGCCCGTTTGCCAAAAGACTACCGTAAAGGGTCGTAATAAACGCGACGCCTATTGCTTTAGTAAGCTGGTTCGGGTCATCCATGCCGGCAGAAAGCATTTGAATAAGCCCGACAATGGTGCCTATCATACCGAACCCAGGCGCATACTGAGCGGCAACCTCAAACATCGCGATGTCGGACAGCCGCCTTTGCTCGTAGATATAAATATCGTTGTTAAGTATTTCCTGTATTTTTTCGGCGTCTGTGCCGTCGACGGCCAAGAGAATGCCCTTTTTTATAAATGGGTCAATACCGCCCTTCTGCCCGTCCGCATCGGTTATCGGCCGCTCAAGGCTGAGCATTCCGCTTTGCTTTGCGGTTCTCGCAAGCGAAATCAAAAAGTCTATTTTTTCGTTAATTTGTGATTTCGGCCTTTTAAAAGCCTCAATGGTAAGCTTCGGAAAGTTTTTTAAATTATCAAAACCAAAAGATAGCATCACCGCGCCAAGGGTTCCGCCACAGGTTATAATAGCAGCGCTCAGCATTATAAGGCCCGAAACGCTGCCCCCGTCCATTGCATACCCGTATATAACGAACCCGAAACTCGCGATAACACCGATTAAACTTGCTATATCCATTTATATACCTCAAAAATTCAGTAAAGCAGGCGTAATAAGTGATAATTGAAATCGTCACCGGTCACTTTTAAAGTCGACAAGCGTGCCTTTTAAAGGCCCAATTTGTGTGCTGTAACCGGCGTTTACCAGCCTGCGGTTTTTTGCGGTCGAAATGTATCGCTCCGCATCCGCCTTTTTGGCGGATGCGTGAAAGACAAGTTTTTCGCAAAGTGTCTTGCAGTTTCTAAGCAGTCTGCCATATAGGTCAATATTTTCCGCTGTCTTCTTGAGTGCCGCAGCAAGGCGTTTGTTGCTCCCACAGCGGGACAAATATGCAAGCGCTTTTCCGCGGATGCCGGAAAGCTCGCTCTCGTGCACCGGCAGGCTGCATCCCGGCTCCGACAGCTTTGCAAAAACGGCATTTTGATTTTCAAGCTCCAGGGCAAGCGCTTCATAGTCTTGTTCTTCCATCAAGTGGAGCGCTTTTGAATACGAGTCGCTTATTCGTTTGAGCAGTCTGTTTTTTCGCTCAAGCTCGTCGCACAGCGCTTGCAGTTTATCTATATCCAATATGTTCATTTGCCGCCGCTTGCCAAGCTGCCGGCGGCACTACCCGTGCGGGCAAGATATTCGGCCTGTTTCCATGTATCTTTGAGCTCCGCCGCGATTTTCAGAATCTGCCTTAATATCTCGGCGTCTTTTTTGATATTTGCCTGTGTAAGCTGATCTATCATGAAGTTATACAGCGAGAAAAGGTTTTTTGAAATTGGATAGCTCATGTCAAGATTGTCAATGAGAAAATAATATATATCCTCGGTCTTGACAATCAAGTCGTGCGCGCCGGATATATCCTTTTTCTCTATGCAGTCAATCGCGAGGTTGATATTTATACAGGCTTTCTCAAGCAAAAGTATAAGCTGCTCACCGGCTGTTAGCGATGTTATGGATTGCTGCACATACTTTTTATATGGAGAAGTCATTTTGTTACCTCAGTTTTGCATCATTGCCTGTTGCCGCTATCCAGAAAGCTCGCAAGCCAACTGCTCTGCGCATACAGATTTGAAAGCGCTTTTTCCATGGCCGCAAACTGTCTCCAGTAGCGTTCTTCTTCGTCCGCGAGCTTGTCATTCATCTTCGCGATTTTATTTTTGAGGTCATTTATGCGCTTGCTGTACTCCGTGTCGCCTGTAAATGCGTCGTCCGGACTGCCGACAAGCGTTATAAGCGCACCTTTCTTCCCGACTTTGTTGAGATTTGTTTTCAAGATGTCGGAAAGGCGGTCGAGCACACCCGACTGGCTAAAACGCTTTATTTGCTGCTCCTGCGGAGCATACAGCGAATATGAAACGGGGCTTTTCTGGGTAAAGAGGCTTATTACTTTATCGGGATTGGTCGTCAGCGCATCTCTGAGCTTCTTTTCGTCAATCGTCAGCTTGCCCCTATCCGCATATTTGGTTGTCGATATGCCGACCTCAGCCAGCATGCCGACCGGGTCGCTGTCCGCGGAAAGGCCTGATACAGGTGTGTAGAATATGCTTTTGAGCTGATTTGCGATATTTGTCAAGTATATGTCGTTGCGCAAAATGCCGGTCTTGGCTTTTTCGGTCCAAAGCTCTATATCTTTTTCGTTCATCGCGCTCTTCTGTTCTTCGGTCAGAGGCAGATAGCTGCGGTCGTATTCCTCCGTTAGCTTGGTCGTTATCTGCGAAAGAAGATTATTGTAGTCTGCGATAAACGACTTTATCTGCTCGACAAGCGCATCGACGTCACGGCTGAGCGAAACGCTGATTTTCTCCTCGGTGTTGCCCTCTGCCATGCCGTTTAGCGTTATACTAACGCCGTCAAAGTTGATTGTATTCGTGCTGCGCGTGACAGTGATAAAATCGGTGGGATTTGTCGAGCCGCTTACGCTGAGCTTCACCACTGCGTCGGTGCCCATGGTCTTTTCGCCCTCACCGAACAGCACAGCAAGCAAATTGCCGGTCTTGTCCTCCATAGTTATATCCGATGACGCACCCGACTCGGTTGCTTCTATCGTGAACTTGTCGGTCAGCTGCGAATAGTTAACTTTAACACCGGCGCCGCCGCTATTGATTTTTGTTATGATGCTAACAAGTGTCTCGTTTTTGGAGAATATGAATGTTTTGCCGTTTATCTCACACTCAAAAGTTTCGACGTCTTGGAGCTCTTTTGCAAGACCGGCGGAGTCGAGCGACACGTTCATGTCCACTCGATTTGATGCAAAGCTGTCATAGTAAAGCACTTCGGAAGGGTCGGCACCTTCATCATTTGGATTTTTGAGAATCAGTGTGCTGCTCTCTGCCGAAAGCTTCAGCTCGTCACCCTCAAGCGAGATATTCACGCGCCCGCTTCCAAAAGCCCTGTCACAAAGCGCCTGAAGCTCGTCCAAGATGTCGGCGGCGCTCTCGTATGTCCTGCCTTCCGAGAATGTGAGCGTTCGCTCGGTGCCGTCAAGATTTATAACAATGCTTTTGCCGCCAAGCTCGCCGAGATTCTCAGTATCAAGTATCTTAATTTTGGGGTCGGCGCTCACCCTCGTACTGCTTACTACCGTTGTGTTCGTCGCGAGGCTTACAATGTCGTGTATGTATATGTTTTGATATGGCGAAGAGGACGATGCCGTTACCGTAACCAAAGATGAGCTGGACGTCGCTTTCATGCTTTTCAGCGCAGTTTCAAGCGACGAAGTCGCGCCGCCAAAATATTTGTTTTGGAAATTATATAAAGACGTCGCTATTTCCTTATAAAATTCCTGTTTCCACTCGAGAATCTGCTTTTTCTGCTCTACTTCGCTTATTTTGAGCTTGCTGGCTTTCATCAGATCGGCAACAATCGCCTCCGTATCAAGACCGGAAGCAAGTCCGGATATGCGGGACGTCATTACCGAATTAATTGAGCTTGACATTTTATGCTTGCCATCCTTTACATGCCAAATAAATGCCTGCTAATAAATATATCGCTTAAACAGCTGAAAAGTTTAAATTCGCACGTTATATTCTTCTACTATATTTTTACGGCGGCCATGATAGCGTCGGCGATTTCGTAAATTGGGTATTGTTTTTCAACCGCGCCGATTTCAAACGCGACTTTGGGCATACCGTATACAACAGATGTTTTTTCGTCCTGACCGATTGTTGTTGCTCCTTGATTTTTCATCTCAAGCAGCCCTTCTGCGCCGTCGCGTCCCATGCCGGTTAAAATCACACCGACTGCATTTGCCCCGTATACTTTAGCCACAGACGAAAACAGCACGTCAACCGAGGGACAGTGACCGTTTACCCTCTCGTCTCCAAAAACCTCGGTAACATATCTGCTTCCGATTTTTCGCACCCTCATGTGTTTGTCGCCCGGCGCGATTAGCACTTTGCCGGGCAATATAAGTTCGCCGGTTTTGGCCTCCACCACATTCAGCGCGGTTTCACGATCCATCCTCTCGGCAAACATTCTCGAAAACACCGGCGGAATATGCTGCACCACCAAAATTCCGGGAATTGTCGGAGGCAGGCTTTTCAAAATCTCATTCAGCGCCTCGATACCGCCGGCCGACGAACCGATGGCGATAACTTTTTTGTGGTCAAACTGTCTTTCAGCAGTTTTGCCGACGGCTGCGAATGCGTTTGCGGGATGCAGCCTGCCTCCTCTCACTTTGGCGCCGGCGGCAGCTATGATTTTTGATACAAGCTCCCGGGCAAAATTGTGTATTCCGTCGGGGCTGCGGTCGCTTGGCTTGGGCACAAAATCGACCGCGCCTGCCCTCATCGCATCGAAAACCACCCCCGACACCGAGCTTATTATTATAACCGGCATCGGATATTGGGGTATTAGCCTTTTGACGAACTCGATACCGTTCATCTTAGGCATTTCTATATCGCAGGTCATCACGTCCGGCCTATACTTTATAATCATATCCCGCGCTTCATACGGGTCGGCGGCTTTCGCGACAACCTCTATGCGCGGATCCTCGGCCAGATAGCGCGCAAGGATCTCGCGGAACAAAACGGAGTCGTCTACAATCAGAACCTTGGTTTTCTTCTTCATAGTTTACAGCTTGTGTTGTGCCGCGCTTATAATGACAGGCTATATTTTTCTGTATACCGCGGGCATTACATATCGGAAACGCGATTGTTCTTTTGCTATAAATTCTGAGTGCCCGATAAACAGATAGCCTCCCTGCTCCAGTATGTCATATAGTCTGTTTACAAGCCATGCTTTGGTTTCATTGTCAAAGTAAATCATGACATTTCTGCAGAAAATGACATGAAATTTCTTTTTGAACGGATAATTGCGTTCTATTAGGTTGAATTTTCTGTAAATTACATTGCTTTTAATTTGGTCAACTACTCTATAACTGTCTTGATTTATCCTTGTAAAATATTTGCTTCTCCATTCCGGCGGGAGCACCGACAGCCGGTCGGCAGAATATATTCCGGTCACCGCTTCTCTTAAAACCTGTTCCGAAATATCGGTAGCGAGCACTTTTGTATCCCAATGCAATATATCTCTCCCGAAGTACTCGTTTAGAATAATCGCAAGAGTATACGCTTCTTCGCCGGAAGAACAGGCAGCGCACCAAATGCGCAGGTCGCGGTCGGTCACCGTTTTCTCGAGATAGGGCAATACTTCATCGCGGAAAAAGTAAAAATGCTCTTTTTCGCGCATGAAATATGTATGGTTGGTGGTGATTTTATTCACCAGCATGGCTGTCAGCTCACCGCTTTTGTCGCCAAGAAGTTTATCAATAAATTCGGTATAACTTTTAAAGCCGCTTTGGATCAGCGCGTTTGCAAGCCTTGCGTTCAGCAGCTCTTTTTTTTCTCTGGATAGAGATATGCCGTAATTTCTCTTTATGTACTCCGCAAGTCTTATAAACTCACTGTCCGTTAGCTCGGATATACCGGCATTGGTTTTTACGAGATCAATACTTGCCGAACTCATTGTCGCTTAGCAAAATTTTTATATTTTCACCGTTTGACTCGAAATTCGAGCTTTCTTCATTATCCTCAGTGTCCCGTTTTTCCGATGCGACCACTGACAGATTAGACTTTAAGGCAGTTTCGCTTATCGTGAACCTGCCAAGCAGCTCGTCAAGGAATGTAGCCTGTCTCGAAAGCTGCTCGCTTGCCGAGGCGTTTTCTTCTGCGGTAGCGGTATTTTCATGCACCACATGAGAGACCTGAGAAATGCCCTCGTTTATTTGCGCTATCGCAATCGACTGTTCGTTTGAAGCTTTTGCAATACTGTCAACAAGCTCGGAGACTTTTGTTGTTTCGCTTACAATGTTGTGAAGCTCTTCGGCAGTTTCGCCTGCTATTTTCGAGCCGTCATTTATTTTGGACATGGAGTTTTCGATAAGTTCCGCTGTCTCTTTTGCCGCATCAGACGCCCGAGCCGCCAGTTTTCTTACCTCATCCGCAACAACGGCAAATCCTCTTCCGTGCTGGCCTGCTCTCGCCGCTTCGACAGAGGCGTTTAGTGCAAGCAGGTTGGTCTGGAATGCAATTTCCTCTATTACCTTGATGATTTTTGATATGCTGCTTGAGGCTTGATTTATCTCCTCCATCGCGGCAAGCATTTTCGTCATCTTGCCGTTACCGTCGGACGCCGATTTTTGAGTTTTAGCCGCAAGTTTGCTTGCCTCCTCAGCATTTTCGGCGTTGATTTTAGTTTGGCGTGAAATTTCATCTATCGCGGCTGTAAGCTCTTCTATCGAGCTTGCCTGTTCCGATGCGCTGTGTGAAAGCTCAACGCTGGACGCCGAGATTTGCCGCGCACCGGCCGCAACTTGCTCTGATGCATTGCTGATATTCGCAAGCAGCTCGTTTGTATTGGCAAGCAGAGTTTTTGTCGCCTGTGCAAGCTCGCCAAACTCGTTTTTCATCTTGAGGAAATCGTCGCTTATCATGACCGAAAAATCGCCGTCCGCAATTCGTTTTGCCGCAAAAAGCATGGCTACAACAGGCTTTCTGTATATCTCCGCCATGAAGTTTGCCATAAGCAGACCTGCCGCGACAGCCAGCAATGTGATAATCACCATTACAATGTGAAGTTTGATAAGGTCTTTGTATAAATAGCTGTTGGAGATTGTGACTCCGATTGACCAGTCAGTATTTTTGACGGGCGCAAATCCCATTGACTTTTTCTCGCCTGCGTATTCATACGAGCCGCTGCCGGTCGCGCGCTTTATCATTTGTTTATGCAGCGCCGCCAAGCTTTCAAGAGATTTGTCGCTTTCGGCCGATACTATTATGTTGTCGTAATTTAGGACGAGTTCCGGATTAATATGCGCGATTACCGTACCCTCGCCGTTTATTATAAAGGAATAGCCGCTGTCTCCGTAAGTTACCTTGCTTATCGTATCCGAAAAATTAAATGCACTGATAGCGGCAGAAACGGTGCCGACAAGTTCGTTTGAGTAATTATATATTGGCACCGCAAACACAATAACCATTTCACTGTCGCCTGACAGATACATGGGGTCGGACACATATTCTTTTCCGGCAATAGCCGATTTAAAAAACTCATAACTGCCGATGTCAATGCTTTCTCTGTGCAGCGAAAATCCTCTGCCGCTTTTGTCGGAGACGATTATATCATGATAGCCCTTTTCTTTGACTGTCTCGTCGATTTTACTTAATATCATGTCACGATGGCGGTCGATGTCGTGAAACTCCGGGCAGCGTGAAAGCGCGTCTATATAACCTATGTTTGATTCTATCTGTCTGGCAACGGTATCGGCTGCGCCTTTGGCTACCTCGACAAGCGACAGTTCAAGATTGCTTGTAAGCGCACGAGTCAGCATTAATCCCGACACAATCGTGTAGCTTATGCATGCAAGGATAAAAGTTATACCGAAAGCAGCGAGCAGCTCGCGTTTGATTGATTTTACTTTATGTGACTTATTCATTGCAATCTCCTGTATCGAGTCCTTACATTGCAAATATACCAATTATGAAGTTAGTCCTCGGCAATTATCAGCATGCTCTGATAATCAAGAAGCAGATATATTTTATCCTCTACCATACCGATTCCACTTATATACTTATTGCTTGTCTTGTTTATTTCGGGAGGGGGTACTATATTTCCACCCGGTATGGTCGCCACCTCTGAAACACTGTCAACTATCAGACCGACATCCATGCCGTCTATCTGCGCAATAATTATGCATGTCCGGTCTGTATATTCGCGCTCGGGCAGCTTGAAACGCAGCCGAACGTCCATTACAGGGATTATACTGCCTCTCAGGTTAATAATACCTTTAAGATAATCAGGAAGTCCGGGGACTTTTGTAATTTGCGTTATATTTATTATTTCGGTAACGTAGCCGATTTCGATTCCGTAGCTTTCTCCCTCGACATTGAATATCAGATATTTGTCCGCAAGGGTATCCTCTTCCGGTTCGAGCATATTACCTGCAAGCTCCGCCATAACAGAACATCACCTCCTGATTATCTAATATCGGAGTTAACAAGCCAGTTCATATCAAGTATAAGGCTGATACTACCGTCGCCAAGCAATGTGCACCCTACTATGCCTTCCGCAAGCCTCGACCTTTTGATAAGCTCCGGCATAGACTTTACGACGACCTGCTGCTGTCCTATGAGACTGTCGACAAATAAGCAGCGGCGCTTTTCGTCCTGTTCGACCACCACAAGAATGCCGTCCGAAAGGTTTGTAACACCGGTTTCGATGTCCCAAATCTCGTGTAGCCTTACTATTGCATAGCAGTCGCCGCGCACCATTATCATCTCATAGCCGTCTGTGTTCTTTATGACATTTTTCATGTCGGGCTTAAAAAACTCTTTGATAGCCGAAACCGGTACTGTAAACCTCCTGTCGCCGACGGCAATATTCATTCCATCAATAATCGCCACCGTGAGCGGAATCTTCATTGTAACCGATGTTCCCCGACCCGGCGTGCTGTCTACAGACACGTTTCCGCCGATTTCGCCAATGTTCTGCATGACGACATCCATGCCGACACCACGCCCGCTGAACTCGGTTACGGTCTCACTTGTGGAAAAGCCGGGAAGGAAAATGAGATTGTAAATCTCCCTGTCGGTCATGCTTTCCGTCGAATCGTTAATCAGATTGTTTCTTTTAGCCTTTTCGAGTATTTTTTCTTTATTTAGCCCGCGTCCGTCGTCGCTGACAGTTATGTAAACATAACTTCCGGCGCTGTATGCCTCAACGGTAACGGTTCCGATTTCGGGTTTGCCGGCAGCGATGCGCTCATCCCGGCTTTCTATGCCATGGTCAATGCAGTTCCGCACAAGATGTAAAATCGGATCCGAAATGTGTTCGATAACATTTTTGTCGACCTCGGTCTCCTCGCCGGCGAAATTCAGCTTGACTTCCTTGCCGAGTTTCTTTGTCATGTCTCTTACGATACGATTGATTTTTTGAAATGTGGCTACAAGAGTCATGAGCCGCATAGACATGACAAGCTCCTGCATTTCGCTTATGATTTTATGCATTTGCACAGCCTCTCGGTGAAACGAGTTATGCTCGCTCCCATTTTGGCCGGGTTTTTCGACCACCATCGACTCGGCGATAACAAGCTCGCCGACAAGATTCATCAGCTTGTCAAGCTTTGAGACATGGACGCTTATCAGGCTCTGCATGGGCTGATACGGGTCGGTTTTGCGAGCGCTCTGCTTGCTTGCTTTGCCGCGAGTTTGGGCTTCTGCCTTGCCGCCGGACTTGACTTCTGTTTTAGCCGCGCCCGATTTATCGGAAGCTTCCACCTCGAGCTTTTCCTCGGGGGGAAGCGTTATTTCGAGGGGCTTAGGCTCCGTCCTGACGCCGCTGTCCGAGGTATCCTCGGCATCGCCCTGTGAAAGGATGACGTCACGGACAAGCGGTATGTCCGAAAAATGGCTTTTCAGCTCATCAAAAGCTCTGTCCGATTCAAAATAAACGGTAAATCCGTTTTCCCTGATTTCGTCTGCGCTGTCGTCGCTCTCTTCGATGTCCGCGGGATCATAAGAGGTAACCGTTGCAAACTCGGCAAGCTCAAGCAAAACGGCATAGGCCCGTATGTTCTCCATACCGCAATCTTCTTCAAAATAGAGCGTCGCTTTATAGAGGTTGTCCGATACTTTTGCCGTGTCGCTTTGTTTGTCGTTTTCGCCTTCTGCCCTGATTTCGGTAAGATACTTTTCAATGGCTCTGCCGAGCACCTCGGCTCTTTCGGTGTCAGCATCTTTGTCTTGCCTGATGCTGTTTATCTCCGAGTTAATAAAATCAATAAACGACAGAACAAAATCGGATACTACAGTTATGTCATATTCGGCCAAAGGGTTTTCGCGAATAAAGAAAAACAAGTCTTCGGTCTTATGCGCGAGCGTTGATATGTGCTCATAAGACATCATTGCTGACGACCCTTTGATAGTATGCATTATTCTGAATATCTCGTTTATGGCCGAATCAGAAAATCTGTCGTCGCTTCCTGCCTCAAGTATAATTTTTTCAAGCAGTTGAATATATTGAACCGTCTCGAAAACAAACAGTTCGAGCAGTGAATCGTCTCTTCTATCGCTTGCCATCTGTCAATTCTTATGTTCAGCAGTTATTTTTCTGATGCCACTTTGAGTAGTGTTTTGACGATGTGCTCTTCTTTGTATGGTTTAACTATAAAATTTTTTGCACCGCTCAAGACTGCCTCTTTAACCATTCTCTCCTGGCCCATGGCGGAGATCATTACGACTTTCGCCTTTGGGTCTATCTCCATGATTTTTTTCAGCGCCTCTATCCCTGACATATCGGGCATTGTTATGTCCATGGTCACAATGTCGGGCTTATGCTCTATGTATTTTTCGACGGCTTCTTTACCGTTTTTTGCGTCAGCAATCACTTTAAAATTGTGTTTTTCGAGCACGTTTTTAATTGCCAATCTCATAAATGCGGCATCATCAACAACGAGTACAGTATACAAAGCGTCACTCTCCCAATCTACTGTCTATTGGAGCTCCTCATAAACCCTCTGTAAAGTTTAAATCCGAAGACTCGGGCAGAGCCTATATAAAAACACATGCAGCCGTCACAAAATTCCCGCTGCTTTTATGCCTTCTCAGCCGAGCCGCTCGACGACCCGGTATGTTCCCAAAAGGTAATAAAGCCGGCCGAAAGGCCGGTCCGAAAAAGCGTACCGTGAGCTTTACCCTCCATGATTATTTTTTAAGTTTATAGGAGTATAAACCCAAGCAATGGCCGGCAGACAAAGCGTATCCCGATTTATAGTGAGCTGCCGCTGACGCACCAGCCCTCCAGCTGCAGCCCGGCAGGCTGTTTGGTTTCATCCCTCGGGGGTAAGCGGACCGTATTTCCTTGAGCATAAGTAGGTTATTATGTTATATCTCGCTGTACCGAGCTTTCAGTTCCAATTTGCCATGTCGCAAAATCAGATGGCCCGGCAGGCACGCTCAATATAAAAGGAAACATCGCGGGAGCGGTGTTTTGGGGTATATTATCCGCTCCCGCGAAGTTAAACTTCCGCTTTTGCGGTGGTGCGATTACTGGAGCAGCTGGAGTATGCCCTGCGGCTGGGCGTTGGCCTGCGCGAGCATAGCCTGTGCAGCCTGCAGCAGGATGTTGTTCTTGGTGTACTCCATCATTTCTTCCGCCATGTCGACGTCGCGGATGCGGGACTC